>Ga0335077_10002490_pt1 | contig 21994 bp, 22 predicted proteins | sample Lox_Sample_31_FD_207151 | JGI IMG/M metagenome (GOLD analysis project Ga0335077, IMG submission 207151) | Soil microbial communities from Loxahatchee National Wildlife Refuge, Florida, United States - Lox_Sample_3.1 | ecosystem: Environmental > Terrestrial > Soil > Wetlands | place: USA...
ATAAAGGGCGTCCCTCCTCTGGAGCGGTTGAGCTGAAGCACTCAAACCCTACTCCACAAGGGGCGCCCTTTATACTGCGTCTCAGGCCGCTCACTTGAGAATTCCAAGGCAAGGTTTTCCCAGCTTTGTACAACTCACAACTCGGAGCATAGAGTGAGCCGGGCCACCGGAATTCAGGGTCTAGAATTCTGTCCGGTCAATTGCCTCAGAAGGTCAAATCCATTCCCTCGAATGATACGACAGGCGTCGGGCGGGCGGAAAATCCCATACAATTGAGGCCGCATGAAGCGGCTATTCCTGATTGACACGGATGTGGCGTCCGATGATGCCGTGGCGCTGATTATGGCGCTGCGCTCGCCTGGAGTGCGCGTCGTGGCCATCACGACGGTGGCGGGAAACGTGGATGTGCGGCAGGCGAGCCGCAACGCGTTGTACACGACGGAACTTTGTGGCGCGGGAGTGCCGGTGTTCCCGGGCGCGGAGAAACCGCTCGCACGCGCGCATGTGAGTGCGGACTGGTTCCACGGACGCGATGGGCTCGGCGATCATGGCTACGCGCCGCGGCGCGCGCCGGAGAAAGCGAACGGCGTCGATGCAATGATTCGGAGCATCGAGTCGCATCCTGGGCTGGAGCTGGTGACGCTGGGCCCGCTGACGAACGTGGCCCTGGCGCTGCAAAAGAAACCGGAGATTGCCGCGAAGGTGAGCCGGTGCGTGATCATGGGAGGCGCGCCGTGCTGCGAGGGCAATGTGACGCCCGCGGCGGAGTACAACATCTGGTGCGATCCGGAAGCGGCGCGAATCGTGTCCAGCAGCGGCATGCCCATCGAGTTGGTAGGCTGGCACCTTTGCCGCGGCGAAGCAGTGCTGAGCGAAGCAGACATTGCTGAGGTGTTAAACCTTGGCACGCCTCTCGCCAGGTTTGCGATCGAATGCAACAGCCGGGCGCAGGAAGCCTATCTCGAGCAGACCGGCGAGCATGGAATTGCGCTGCCGGATCCCGTGGCGATGGCCGTGGCTCTGGATCCATCGATCGTCACCTCGCAATCACAGCACTTCCTGGAGATCGAAACGGGGAGCGAACTCACGCGCGGAATGACGGTCGTGGACCGCCTGAACGTGGCGGGAAACGAACGCAACCGCGGCGTATGGGCATCGCGGCTCGCTGCAGGGCACAAAGCAAAAATCATGTGGAGCATTGACAATCGTAGGTGGAAGGCAGCGCTACATGCGTCGCTGAGGTAACGTACCAGGGCGTGCAGATTCAGTGTCCGAGGACGCCCCAACAGGCAACGCTACCGGCTGTGGGTCAGTTCGGTTTCGCGCGCGTGCGCATCCGCAGCGTGGGCGGCTTTTTGCTGGCGCAAGCATTCGATGCCGGCGTCGATGGCGAGGCGGTCCACCTCAAGGAGCTTAAGGTTGCGCACCTTCGCGTTCAACACGGCCAACGCGCTTTCTTTTGGCAACGTGTGCGTCAGTTCGAGCAGGGCGCCGAGCATGACCATGTTGGCGGCTTTGGTGGTGCCGAGCCCGTCTGCTGTTTCCGAGGCGGGCACACAGTAGATCATGGCCTGCTGAGGTGGGAAGCCCGCGGGCAGCTTGGCGTTGTTATAGAGAATGCTCCCATGCGGTCCGACTTGGTTGGCGAACTTGTGCAGGGAAATTTCGTTCATGCCGATCAGGACATCCGGGTGTTCCACCAGCGGTGAGCCCACGCGCTCCTTGGCTAGGCAAACGTAGCAGTGCGCGCTGCCGCTACGCATCTCTGGGCCATAGGAGGGCAGCCAGCTGACCTCGCGTCCCGCGCGCATACCCATTTCCGCGAGGATTTGGCCGAGCAACAGAACGCCTTGTCCTCCAAACCCGGCGATGTTCACACGTAGATCAGGACGCGGTTCGACCTCGGGCAAGTGTGTCACAGGCGCTTCTTCGGCCGGCTCTTCCAGACCCAAGAGCTTGTTCACCGTGATTTGCGGCACGGTGTCATTCACGGGAGCGGCCTTGCGGTCACGGTAAACGCCTAACGGGAAGACTTCCAGCATCTTCTCCTCGATCCATTTCCGTGATTCCTGCGGGGTCATGTTCCAGATGGTCGGGCAAGGCGAGAGCAGTTCAACGAAGCTGAAACCGGCGCCGTCGCGCTGCAGTTCCAGGGCTTTCCGCACGGCCTTGCGAGCTTTCATGATGCTCTTGTTGTCGTGAAGTGAAACGCGCTCGATGTAGACGGGCGCTTCCAGCGTGGACAACAGTTCGGAGACATGGATAGGGTAGCCTTCGTTCGACGGGCGCCGGCCCCATGGTGACGTAGTGCTGCGCTGGCCAACCAGGGTGGTTGGCGCCATCTGCCCGCCGGTCATTCCGTAGATCGCATTGTTCACAAAGAAAACGGTGATCTTCTCGCCGCGATTCGCTGCATGAACGATCTCCGCGGTGCCAATCGCCGCGAGGTCCCCGTCGCCCTGGTAGGAAATCACAATACTTCCGGGATGCGCGCGCTTCACCGCGGTCGCTACCGCCGAGGCGCGCCCGTGGGCGGCCTGTACGTTTCCTGTGTCGAAATAATAGTAAGCGAAGACCGAACAACCCACGGGACTCACGAAGATCGAGCGGTCCTGCAAGCCCATATCCGCGATGGCTTCCGCGATGAGCTTGTGCACGACACCGTGCCCGCACCCGGGACAGTAGTGCGTCTGATGCTGCAGCTCGGATTTTCGTTCATACTTCTCGTAAAAGACGGGTGACTTTGCTTCGATTATCTGGTATTCGTCCACGATGCCACCTCGAACTGTTGTCAGTAATCCTCTGCTCGCTGCTTTGTTTCTTTTCTCATTGCTTCCTTACTTCCCTATTTCGTTACTTCATTCTTTTCAGACGCCCCATTCCGCGACCATGCCCATCCGTTCAAACAGTTCCTTGCAAACTTCATCGGCCAGCGGAACGTTGCCACCCGTGCGCCCGTAGAATTCCACGTCGACTCGTCCGTCGAGCGCCAAACGCACATCCTCGACCATCTGTCCGGTGCTCATTTCCACGACCAGGACCATTTGCGCGCGCCGCGCCGCATGCCGCAACGCTTCGCTCGGGAACGGCCAGAGCGAGATCGGACGGAAAAGGCCCGCGCGTAGCCCTTCTCTCCTAGCCATATCCACCACGGACCGCAGTACCCGCGAAGCGATTCCGTAGCCGACCAGCAGCACTTCCGGATCCTCGGCGCGACACGACTCGTGGCGTGGTTCCAGCTCCATTGCTTTCTTGTATTTTGCGTCCAACTTCCTCACGTGCGCTTCCAGCTCATCGGGTTCTAGATAGATGGAAGAGAGCAGATTCTTGCGCGTCTCGGAGGTTCCGCATACGGCCCAGGGCTTTTCGGGCAGATTCGCCTGCCGCGGCTGCAGCTCCAGAGGCTCCATCATTTGGCCGATGAACCCATCGGTCAGCACGACGGCAGGATTGCGGTAGCGGTCGGCGAGTTCAAACGCCAACATGGTGAGGTCTGCCATTTCCTGGACGGAAGCGGGCGCGAGCACGATGTTTTTGTAATTCCCATGGCCTCCGCCTTTGACCACGGCGAAATAGTCGCTCTGTTCCGGAGCGATGTTGCCGAGCCCCGGGCCGCCGCGGACCACATCGACAATGACACAGGGCAGTTCCGAGCCCGCCAGATAGGAGATGCCTTCCTGCATCAGGCTCAGCCCCGGCCCTGAGGAAGCCGTCATCACCCGCTGCCCTGCCGATGCTGCCCCGTACACCATGTTGATGGCAGCCACTTCGCTTTCGGCCTGCAAGAACGTGCCGCCAACCTGCGGAAGGTGCTCGGCCGCGGCTTCGGCAATTTCACTTGCCGGTGTAATCGGGTAGCCGTAGTACGCCTTGCACCCCGCCAACAGCGCTCCCTTCACCACTGCCACATTGCCTTTACAGAGTTGCCGCATGGCTTCCCTCCGCATGCAGATTTGCCGCTTTCGGCACTATCAACCGGTAGACTGTGATGGCCCCCGGCTCCGGGCAAACGTAGAAGCAGATTCCGCAGCCGGAGCAGTTCTCGCCGGAGTAATGTGCCGGATGAATACCGTAGGCATTCAACTCCGGCAGCAACAGAAGGCATTTCGGCGGGCAGGCATCGACGCAGACGCCACAACCCTTACACTCTTCCTTATCGATGGTGACTTTGCCGCGGGCTTGTGTGGCCATGGTTCACCTTTCCTGAAGCGCGGGCCTGTGCAGCCACCGCGTCTTCTCGCAATACGAATACAGTTCATCTCGGAACTTCGGGTGAGCGATTTCAATGAGCGCCTCGGCGCGTTGGCGGATGGTGCGCCCGTGCAGATAGGCCACGCCGAATTCCGTGACTACGTAGTGCACCGAGCCGCGGGACGTAACGACCCCCGCACCTGGGGCCAGCGTCGGCACGATGCGCGAGATGGTTCCGTCCTTCGCCGTTGCGGGAATGGCGATAATCGGCTTGCCGCCCTTGGAGTGTGAAGCGCCGCGGATGAAGTCCACCTGCCCGCCGATCCCACTGTAGAAAAAGGTGCCGATGGAATCCGCGCACACTTGGCCCGTGATATCCACCTGTAAAGCGGAATTCACCGCCACCATCTTGTCGTTCTGAGAAATCACCCAGGGATCGTTGGTGTACTTGTTGGGATGAAATTCGAAGATGGGATTGTTGTTCACGTAGTCGAACAGCTTTTTGGAGCCCAGCACGAACGAAAGAATGATCTTGCCCCGGTGAATGGTCTTACGGCTGCCGTTGATTACTCCGGTCTCGATCAGCGGAATCACGCTGTCGCTCAACATTTCAGTTTGAACGCCCAGATCGCGGTGCCCCGCGAGTTTCAGAAGCACGGCATCCGGAATTCCGCCAATTCCCAGTTGGAGAGTGGCTCCGTCTTCAATCAATCCGGCCACGTGCTTGCCAATCGCATGGTGCACTTCGGTGATCTGGATGGGCCTCAGTTCGCAAAGAGGACGAGAAACTTCCACCACGATGTCCAGATCCTTTATGTGCAGGAAGCAATCCCCAAACGTCCGCGGCATCTGGTCGTTTACCTGGGCGACCACGATCTTGGCGCAGCGCGCCGCCGTCAGCGTAGCATCGACGCCGACGCCCAAACTGCAGAATCCGTGGGCGTCCGGAGGTCCGACCTGGATCAGCGCCACATCGATGGGCATCTCTCCGCTTTCGAAGAGATCTTCCACCTGGCTTAGGAATACCGGCGTATAGTCCGCTCGGCCTTCATTGACGGCCTGACGAACGTTGGAGCCGATGAACATCGCGTTGTGCCGGAAGTGCCCTTCCATTTGAGGCGCGACATAGTCCGCACGGCCCGTGGTCAGGAGGTGGACAATCTCTACGTTCTTCACGAAGGGTCCGCGGGCCATCAACGCTTCCACGAGGGCTTCCGGCTCGGCGCAGCCCGGATGAATGTACACGCGCATGCCGGACTGGATGCACTGCACCGCTTCGGTCGGCCCGACCTTTTTGCGTTTGTATTCTTCTTGCCAATTCATGGCAGCCCTCGAGAGAAATCGCCTCTTGCGATAAGGAAAACCGGATCTGGTGAGGCCACTTGGTGCGCCGAAGCACTTGGACTACAGGTTCGGGCTGTTTGTGATGGATTAGGGGACAAGCGGGAGAGAAGAACAGCGGGACCGCCCCTAATGTGAGCCACAGTTTCCGTCAGCATCGGCACGGACGCTGCCTCCCGGAAAAGGAGTGCACGCGAGTTACCAAGGCAGGGCAAAGGGTATAGTACTAACCTGTTCCACAACAATGACTTATAGGCAACCTAAGTTCCACTTATAGTGGTCTTGCGCGATTTAACCCACCTGAGGTGCTGCTCTGCGCTCCTTTACCCAAATCACCGCTGCATGAAAAAATCATGTGACGGCCATCTCTCATGTGGAATCTGAACCGTTCCGGTCTTCACTCCCGCTCTTCCGGAAAGTAAGCGGCGCGCAGGCCCGCCATTTCCTTCCTAGTCACGGGCTCGGACCTTTCGGTCCCCACGAGTCCCTCAAGAGGTGTATGTTGATTGCGAATACAAAGTTCAGGACCGCCATGCGCAAACTTAGATTTCTCGTTTCGTTGATGACGAACGATAACGATTTCCAGGTCGAGCAAGCGGAAGCCGCCGAACGGGCCGCACGCAAAGCGGGAATTGATTGCCAGATCCTGTACGCGGATAACGACGCGATCACGCAAAGCACGCAAATCCTGAAGGCCGTGCAGGCGGCCCCGGAAGACCGTCCGGATGCAATTGTATTTGAACCGGTCGGCGGCACGGCGTTACCTCAGGTCGCCCGGGCTGCCGTGAATGCGGGCATCGGCTGGGCAGTGCTGAATCGCGACGTCAGTTACTTAGGGGAGCTACGGCAGACTTCGAAAGCCGCCGTATTCAGCGTCAGCTCTGACCATGTGGAAGTGGGGCGCATCCAAGCCCGTCAATGCGCAGCTCTCCTGCCGAGCGGGGGAACGGCCTTGTACGTCCAAGGGCCGTCGGACAATCCCGTGGCCAAAGAACGAACCTTGGGTATGCAGGAAGCCAAGCCGGCCAACATTCACTTGGTGTCTCTCAAAGGACAGTGGACAGAGGACAGCGCCATCCGCTCGGTAGGCTCATGGCTGAAACTCACCACTTCCCAAAAGACTGTGGTCGATTTGGTGGTCGCGCAGAACGATGCCATGGCCATCGGGGTCCGCAAGGCGTTTCAGGAAATGAGCTCGGAAGTCGACCGGGAACGCCGACTCCAGGTTCCTTTCCTGGGTGTCGACGGTGTTCCCAAGACGGGACAAGCCTGGGTTCGGAGTGGTCTGCTGGCGGCGACTGTCTTTACGCCGCCGAACACGGGTCAGGCGATTGAACTCCTCGTCGAAGCGATTCAGCATTCCCTGATTCCCGCAGAACGTGTGCTGACCGCCCCGGTCTCCATTCCTCCACTGGAGAAGCTCAGGTCACACAAATAGACACGAACGTTCCGGGCACGCGCGCTCCACGTTTTCATTCCGGAAACACAATTTGAGGTTCCGCGCCTATTTTTGCGGCAACGGTGTATGGTTGTCCCGTAGAATTAATTCTGGTGCCTCATGCCCAAGTCTAGATTCCTGGTCTCTCTTACAACGAATGACAATGACTATCAAATCGAACAAGCGCGCGCCGCGGAATCGGCAGGCCGGAAATTTGGCGTCGATGTCCAGATTCTGTATGCTGAAAACGATGCCATCAACCAAAGCACGCAAATCCTGAAAGCGATTCAGGCGGCGCCCGATGAGCGCCCCGACGCAATCATCTTTGAACCCGTGGGCGGCACGGCCTTGCCGCAAGTTGCCCGCGCCGCCGTGAACTCCGGCATCGGCTGGGTGGTACTCAATCGCGACGCCAACTATATCGCGGAGCTTCGCCACACGGGCGGCGCCCCGGTCTTTTCTGTCAGCTCGGATCACGTGGAGATCGGGCGTATCCAGGGACGCCAGTGCGCCGCGCTCCTGCCGACCGGTGGCACCGTCCTTTACGTTCAAGGGCCCTCCGAGAATTCCGCTGCCAAGGAACGCACGCAGGGCATGCAGGAAGCCAAGCCGGCGAATATCCACCTCATTATGCTGAAGGGCCAATGGACGGAGGAAAGTTCGCAACGAGCGGTGCGTTCGTGGCTGAAGCTCTCCACATCACAGAAAACCAGCGTAGACCTGGTCGCCGCTCAGGATGACTCCATGGCCGTTGGCGCCCGCAAGGCGTTCCAGGAATTACCCACGGAAGCGGAACGCGAGAGGTGGACTTCTCGGCCGTTTCTCGGGTGTGACGGGCTCCCGAATACGGGGCAAGCCTGGGTGCGCAGTGGCCTCCTGACAGCTACGATTTTCATTCCGCCCAACACCGGCCAGGCCATAGAGGTGCTCGTCGATTCGCTCCAGAACGGGAAAACGCCGCCGGAATGCGCCTTGACCCGTGCCGTTTCGGTGCCTCCACTGGAGAGCTTGCGGCCACACAAATAGCCATCACTTTTGGTATTGCACGTCGGCTTCCGGGCGTATAATTTTTTCGTCTTCTCGCTCCAACCCTTTTCAACCTTCGTGGAGGCTCACGTATGAGCGCACGCCGTCCGAATTCTACTGTTGGCTTAGATCGCAGGCAATTCCTCGCCGCCAGCGGCACTGGGCTTCTCGCTGCCGCCCTACCCGGCGCAACGCAACTCGCAGATGCGGCGGTTCCGGCGGAGATCTCCTCCGCTCGCCCTTCTGCCCAGTCAACGCCGGGTGCAAAGAAGAAAATCCCGATCGGGGTTTTCGATCCCGTCTACGAAAAACTCTCCCTCGACGAAATGCTCGACAAGGTCACGGCCCTCGGCCTGGAAGCCATGGAGATCGGCACGGGAGGTTATCCCGGCGCAAACCATTGCCCCATCGACGAGATCTATAACGATTCCGCCAAGGCCAAGGCCTGGGTGAAGAAATTCGAAGATCGCGGAATCCGCGTGGCCACGTTGAGCTGCCACGGCAATCCCGTGCATCCCGATGCGAAGCACGCGGCGCGCGATGCGGAAACGTTCCGCAAGACAGTGCAGCTCGCCGAACGCATTGGCGTCAAAGTGATCGTGGGCTTTTCGGGCTGTCCCGGCGGCAGCCCCGCAGACACGCAGCCCAATTGGATCACCTACCGCTGGCCCGAGGAGTACAACCAGATGCTCCAGTGGCAGTGGAAGGAAAAGGTCGTGCCGTACTGGAAAGAGGCGGCCAAATTTGCGCGTGAGCACGGTGTTCATCGCTTGGCGTTCGAGATGCATCCGAACTTCGTGGTGTACAATCCCCGCACGCTCTTGAAGCTGCGTGAGGCCGTTGGCGAGGAGATTGGGGCGAATTGCGACCTCAGCCATCTTTTCTGGCAGGGATGTGATCCCATCGAGGTGATCCATTTCCTCGGCAAGCAGGGCATGATCTACCACGCCCATATGAAAGACACGGTTCTCTACCCCGAAAATGTGGCGCGTTATGGCGTCCTCAATTTTGTCTTCGAAAAGGGAGACCTCCCGTTGGCTTCAGACGCCTTCCGTGCCGTCGGTTACGGCCACGGAGCCGCGACCTGGAAAGCCATTCTCCAGGCGTACATGGACATCAACTACGACGGCATCCTCAGCATCGAGAATGAGGACCCCATCCTTTCAGGCGAAGTGGGTGTTGAACGCGCCGCTTACGTGCTGAAGAATATCCGGAATGAGATTCTCAACTCCTGATATGTACCGTCGTGAGTTTATCGGGGCTTGGGCCGCAGCCGCTTTGAGTACGGCTGCGGCGCCTCCTCTCTTGCGGTCTTCTCCTCGGCGGAGTTCCGGTCCGCCTCCATCGACTCCCGCGCTTCCGCTCTCCGTGATGCTCTGGACGCTGGGCCAGAAGCTGCCTTTTGAGCAGCGCATCGCCAAAGTTGCTGAAGCCGGTTACCACGCGGTCGAGCTCGTCGGGGAATACAGGGCATGGTCGCCTGCGGAGTTTGCCCGTGCGCGGCAGCAATTTCATCAACTGGGCATGGTGGTCGACGCATGCAGCGGCATCGATGCCAGCCTGATCGATCCCACACAACGCGAGCTGCTTTTCAATCAGATCCGGGCCAAACTCCCCGTGCTGGCCGAACTCGAGTGCACGCGCTTGATCCTTCTTACCGGCGATCGCGTGCCCGGCCTGACGCGCGAGCAGATGCACGCCAACTGCGTAGAAACCTTGAAGCGCGCGGCAGAGCTCACCGCGCCCCAGAACGTCGAGCTTCTCCTGGAAACGATCGACCCGGAAGAAAATCCAAAGTATTTCCTTACTTCGGTGGCGGAAGGTTTCGAGGTAGTTCGTGAAGTGGGTCATTCCCGCGTTAAGTTCCTCTACGACTTCTTTCACGAGCAGATAGCCGAGGGTAACCTGATCGCCAAGCTTGAGAAAAATCTCGAGCTTATCGGGCTGGTCCACGTCGCCGACGTTCCCGGCCGTCACGCGCCCGGTACGGGGGAGATAAATTACGCCAATATTCTTCGCAAGCTCGGGCAGCTTGGTTATTCGCGTTATATCGCGATGGAGTTTCTTCCCACTGGCGATATCGTCGCTGAACTCCGCGCCGCGCGGGAATTCGCTGAAAGATATTTTGTCGAGGGGCGCAAACTGAGTTCATGAGCCAGGTGATCCGCTCGCCCAAATCCTATGATGTGGCCGTAATCGGCTCCGGGGCCGGTGGCGGCATGGCCGCAAAAATCCTGTCGGAGGGCGGCCTATCGGTGGCCCTTCTTGAAGCCGGCGGACCGGTCCACCCGGACAAGGACTACAAGATGTTTCTCTGGCCTTACGACGTCCCGCACCGCGGAGTCGGGGTGGGAGGCAGGGCCGCGGACAATTTCGGGGAATTTCTGGCTCCCAATGGAGCCTGGAAGATCGAAGGCGAGCCTTACACTTCGGCTCCCGGCGCCAATTTCCAATGGTTTCGTTCGCGGATCGTTGGTGGCCGCACGAACCACTGGGGCCGCATTGCACTCCGCTTCGCGCCGGTGGATTTTCGTTCCAGAACGCGCGACGGCCTTGGCGAAGATTGGCCCATCGCTTACGACGATCTCTCGCCATATTACGACAAGGTGGAATCTTATATCGGCGTCTTTGGCTCGAAGGAGAACATCCCGAGCGCCCCCGACGGCGTCTTCCTTCCGCCACCCAAGCCGCGCTGTAGCGAACTGGTCATTCAGAAAGCTTGCGGCAAACTGAACATCCCCTGCATTCCCGCGCGCCTTGCGATTCTCACGAAGCCGCTGAACGGGCGTCCCCCTTGCCACTATTGCGGGCAGTGCGGCCGCGGCTGCTCTACGGCTTCCAATTTCAGTTCCAGCCAGGTGCTGATTCCTCCGGCTCTCGCGACCGGCAAGCTCACGCTGATCACCCATGCCATGGCGCGGGAGATTCTTGTGGGTCCGGATGGCAAAGCCACCGGCGTTTCTTACATTGATAAGGAAACGCACAGCGAAAGGCGTATTCATGCCCGGGCAGTGGTTCTTGCCGCGAGCGCATGCGAGTCCGCGCGGTTGCTCCTGAATTCTCGTTCGCGGCTGTTTCCCGAAGGCCTGGCAAATTCCTCCGGCCAGGTCGGGCGTAACCTCACGGATTCGGTCGGCAGTGACGGGGAAGGATATGTCCCCTCGATGGAGAAAATTCCTCCTCACAATCATGACGGAACCGGTGGCATGCACCTGTACATCCCCTGGTGGAAGTACGACCGCCACAACGATTTTCCCCGGGGTTACCACATCGAGATCGGCGGTGGCCGCGAAATGCCGAGCGCGGGTATGTTCGATGATCTTTGCGAGGAAGTCGAAGGATATGGCGCGAGCCTCAAGTCCACCTGCCGGAAGCGGTATGGCACGACGATCAGCTTCTCTGGCCGCGGCGAGATGGTGGCAAATCCAGACACCTACTGCGAACTCGATCCGCAAGTGCTCGACCAGTGGGGCATTCCCGTCCTGCGCTTTCATTTTCGCTGGAGCGAGTACGAACTCCGCCAGGCGAAAGACATGCAGGACACCTTCAGGGCGATCGTCGAAGCGGCGGGCGGCGAGTATCGGACGTGTACGCAGATTGACGGACCGTATCCGTTCGGGATTCAAGCCGGCGGAAGGATCATTCACGAAGTGGGTACGGCGCGCATGGGCAATGATCCAAAGACTTCCGTGCTGAACAGCTTCTGCCAGGCCCATGATGTGAAGAACCTCTTCGTCACCGACGGAGCTCCCCTGGTCACGAATCCCGACAAGAATCCCACACTGACGATCATGGCGCTTTCCTGGAGGGCCTCGGAATTTTTGTTGGAGGAAGCAAGAAAGGGAAATCTTTGAGTGGAATATCCAGACGTGATGTGCTACGGAATCTCGCTGCCGGCGCGGCCGGTAGCTCCATGCTTCAGATGATTCCGGCCAAAGCCGCACAACTTGCCCACGAGATGATTCAGAAAGAGAAGATTTCCTCGCCGACAGGGAAGTACACTCCGAGATATTTTTCTCCGCACCAGTATCTGACGTTACTCTCTCTTTGCGATGCGATCATCCCCCGGGACGAAGTTTCCGGCGGCGCGGTCGATGCCGGCGCGCCAGAGTTCATCGATCTGCTCACCAGCGAAAACGAGGAGTTTCAGGGCATCTTCGGGGGAGGCCTCATGTGGCTGGATAATTTCTGCACCGATCGCTTCGAGCATGCCTTCGTCGACTGCACGCCGGCACAACAAAAGGAAGCGTTGGACCTGATCGCTTTCCGAAAGCAGGCCAGAACTGAACCTACTCTCAGCCAGGGTGTTGCGTTTTTCGCCAAACTCCGCAGCATGACTTGCGACGGCTTCTACACGAGCAAGATCGGCATCGAAGACCTCAAGTACATCGGCAACACCGCACTCGCGGACTTCCCCGGCTGCCCTCCGTTGCCAGAGTAGCTTCTGACCGGCATGAAATGTCGTTGTTGAGTGAGGCTATCGGAGCAGGAACATTTTGCCCATGAGCAGGAGAGTCGTTAGCAACGCAAGCCCCAGGCCGACCAGCCACTTCCGGCTCCCCAGGTAGTCGAAGAAGCCCGGCCGTTGACTGACAATCGTAGAAGCCTTGGCCGCGCCGCGTGCTTCGGAGTCAAACAAGGCGGGCAATGGAGGAACGGGAGGACCGCCGTGACCGGAGCTGGCTTGCACTGAGTGCGTCATTCTCTCCGGCCGATCTTGTAGTTCTACCCACGCCATGACTTCCGAGCGATATGCGAATACCCGGGCGTGGCTGCCTCCGGGAGCGTGATGGACAGGCATGCCGTAAAGCTTGGCCCAGCGCATCGCCGTGCGCTCATCCCGATTGATGCAGGCAGCTATTGCTCTCCAGGAATCAAGGCGATCAGAATCGCGGAGCTCCATCATCGGAAGAACCTATTCCCGGTGGTCGAGGAGCGTGGACCAGAGATCGAGCGAGAAGGGAGCGACGTCACACGATGGCCCCTGGTGACACTTAATCAGTCTATACCACAGCCTGGGAAACAGGCACAAGGGCGTGGCTCACACGCGCCGGCGCACTGCGTCTTGACCCTGGCTGGCAGGTGACCTATGTTTGGTCCCACACCGAGTGTTGAGAGCAAAAAACTCGGAGTTGGCACCTTGCTCATTCTCCGGATAGATTGACCATGACCTTGGATATCACACCAAAAGAGAAGCGCCGCTGGGACCTTATCAGCCTGGGAGAGGTGATGCTGCGTTTCGACCCTGGCGAAAAGCGCATCTGGACGACTCGGACCTTCGAGGTGTACGAGGGAGGCGGGGAGTATAACGTCGCGCGTGGGTTGAAGCGTTGCTTCGGGCTGGACACGGCGCTGGTCACGGTCTTTGCGGATAATCCGGTGGGCCGGCTTTTGCAGGATTTGATTTATCAAGGCGGCGTGGATCAATCCTTGGTGCGTTGGGTGCCGTATGACGGGGTGGGGCGAACCGTTCGAAATGGACTGAATTTCACGGAGCGCGGGTTCGGCGTGCGTCCCGCTTTGGGCTGCTCCGATCGCGGCCATACGGCCATCGCACAACTCAAACCGGGCGAGATCGATTGGGAGCATATTTTCGGCTCGCTGGGAACACGTTGGTTTCATACCGGAGGAATTTTCTGTGCGCTATCCGCGACCTCGCCCGAAGTTGCCTTGGAAGCGATGCAGGCTGCACACAAGCACGGTGTGATCGTCTCCTATGACCTGAACTACCGGGAGTCGCTCTGGAAAGCCAATGGAGGGCAGAAACGGGCACAGGAAGTGAATCGAAAGCTCGCCCGTCATGTGGACGTGATGCTGGGGAACGAAGAGGATTTTTCCGCTGCGCTGGGATTCGAAGTGCCCGGCATGGACCAGCACATGTCCACGTTCGAAGTCGACGGCTTCAATAAGATGATTGAGAAAGTGGTGCAGGAGTTTCCGTTCAAGGTCGTTGCGACAACGCTGCGCAAGGCAAAAACGGCTACGAAAAACGATTGGGGGGCGATCTGTTACTCTGAAGGAACGTTTTACCCAGCCACCGAACGCGAAAATCTCGAAATTCTGGACCGAGTCGGCGGCGGCGATTCTTTCGCTTCCGGTCTAATCTATGGATTCCTCACAGGCAAGGACGCGAAGTGGGCTGTGGAGTGCGGCGCAGCGCATGGTGCCCTGGCGATGACCACGCCGGGCGACACGACCATGGTCACGTTGCCGGAAGTGCTCCGGCTGATGAAAGGCGCGGGCGCGCGCATTGAGCGCTGAACCGGCGGACTGCAGTAGAATACAGCTCCGAGCCCATTCCAGACGGGAGCAATCGCGTGAGCCAACGGCGGGTCCTTCAACTCCATCCAGAAGACAATGTCCTTGTAGCGCTCGAAGACCTTCCGCGAAGCGCCCGAATCTCCCACGCGGCTCACGACGTGACTCTCCCTACGGATGTCCCCGCGAAACACAAATTCGCCGTGCAGCCCATCGCTCCCGGCGGTCCCGTGATCATGTACGGGGTAAAGGTGGGACGCGCGATGCAGGCCATACAGGCCGGCGAGGTCATCACGACGCGAAACCTTCATCACGAAGCAGCTCCTTTTCATGAAAAGACCGGAGAGTTTGCTTGGACTCCGCCGGACGTTTCGCGCTGGACCGGCCGGACCTTCGCCGGGTATCACCGCGAGGATGGCCAGGCGGGCACGAGGAATTATTGGCTGGTCGTTCCGCTGGTGTTTTGTGAAAACCGCAATATCGGTGTGTTGAAACAGGCGTTCGAGGAGGAATTGGGATTTGCCCAGCCGCCTGTCTACAAGCAGCAGGTTGCGGAGCTCGCGCGTCTTTACGCAGCAGGGCAGACGGAGCAGATCCGTGCTTACCTACCCCAAATGCAGAAAAGCAGCGAGCAGCGCCCCCGCCTCTTTGCAAACGTCGACGGAATCAAGTTCCTTCTTCACGAAGGCGGCTGCGGAGGCACACGCGAAGACTCCGACAGTCTCTGCGGGCTCCTGGCCGGTTACATCCACCATCCCAATGTCGCCGGCGCCACGGTGCTCAGCCTCGGTTGCCAAAACGCGCAAGTGGCCATCCTGCGAGAGGAACTGAAAAAGCGCAGTCCCAATTTCCGTAAACCCCTTTTGGTTTTCGAACAGCAGAAGAGTGGCCAAGAATTCTCCATGCTTTCTGAGGCGGTTCGTCAGACCTTTCTGGGGCTCATGGAAGCAGACAAGTGCAGACGCAAGCCCGCTCCACTCGCTCAACTTTCCATCGCTCTCCAGTGCGGTGGTTCGGACGGTTTCTCGGGCATCTCTGCCAATCCCGCGATTGGCCACGTTTCGGATCTGGCGGCGGCGCTTGGGGGTAAGACTGTCTTAAGCGAATTTCCGGAGCTTTGCGGCGTCGAACAGGAACTGGTCAATCGCTGCAGCACGTCGCAGGTGGCCGACCGTTTCATCCGGCTGATGCAGAATTATGCAGCGCGCGCGAAGGCGGTTCATTCCGGATTCGATATGAATCCTTCTCCGGGCAACATTCGCGATGGCCTGATCACCGATGCGATGAAGTCAGCGGGAGCGGCAAAGAAAGGCGGCACTTCCCCAGTTACCGCCGTGCTTGACTATCCGGAATACATGAAAGAGCCCGGACTGAATCTCCAATGCACACCCGGCAATGATGTGGAAAGCGTGACCGCACAGGTGGGTGCCGGAGCGAACATCGTATTGTTCACCACCGGCCTGGGCACGCCGACGGGAAACCCCATCACGCCGGTCGTGAAAATCTCCACCAATACGCAACTGGCACGGAAAATGCCGGATATCATCGACATCGATGCCGGCGAAATCATTGCCGGGAACAAGACCATCTCGCAAATGGGAGAGGAAATCCTGGAGCTTGTCATAAAGGTTGCGAGCGGCGAAAGGCCGACCGCTGCGGAGGCGCTCGCGCAGGACGACTTCATTCCCTGGAAGCGAGGAGTATCGCTCTAGTTGCGGCCCATAAATGAGAGGAAGCGAGGAATCCAACTCTGAGTGACCAGCCCACAAAGTCAAACGCATTCCGCCTGGATGGAAAAATTGCTGCGATCACCGGTGCGGCCAGCGGCATCGGCCGCGCCGTCGCCCTACGGTTCGCCGAAAACGGCGCAGCCGTGAATATCATTGATCGCAATGAACAGGATGCCCGCAAAGTCGCGCTCGAAATCGTCGCTGCCGGCGGAAGCGCCACCGCCTTTCCTTGTGACGTGACGGATTTCCCTAACGTCAAAGCGGTGTTCGAGAAGATTGCCGCGGCTGGGCCACTGCACATCTTGGTGAACAGCGCTGGCGTCTCCAACATCGGCAAGCTTGAAACCACTTCCGAGGAGGATTTCGACCGCCTCTATCGCGTGAACGTCAAGGGAACTTTCTTCTGCTTGAAAGCAGCGATTGAACTGATGAAGCCGACGGGTGGGGCGATTCTCAATCTCGCCTCGATTGCGGGCTCTGCCGCTCTTCCCGATCGATTCGCCTATTCCATGACCAAAGGCGCGGTTATCGCCATGACTCTTTCTGTGGCACAGGACTATTTGCGCTGCAAAATTCGCTGCAACTGTGTTTCTCCCGCCCGCATTCACACACCGTTCGTCGACGATTACCTGCGCAAGAATTATCCGGGCCGCGAAGTGGAAATGTTCGGTGTCCTCTCGAAAGCGCAACCCATTGGCCGGATGGGCGAACCGGAAGAGGTCGCTGCACTGGCGCTCTTCCTATGCTCGGATGAAGCTTCCTTTGTCACGGGCGCCGACTACCCGCTCGACGGCGGATTCTTCAATCTCCGCTAAACCCATGAAGATTGACGCCCACCAGCATTTCTGGAAGTACGATCCACAACGGGATTCATGGATTACGGACAAAATGGCCGTTTTGAGGCGGGATTTCGGGCCGGAAGATCTGGCTCCGGAGCTCGCCGCAAACGGCATGGACGCTACGATTGCCGTGCAGGTGGTGCAATCAGAGGAAGAAACCAGCTCGCTGCTTGCCCTCGCGGAGAAATCGGCGCGCGTTGCTGGCGTCGTCGGGTGGGTCGATTTTTGCGATCCAGGCATCGAGGACCGGCTGCGATACTTCGCGCAATTTCCCAAGCTCTGCGGTTTCCGCCACATTGTCCAGTCGGAGCCCGACGACCGCTTCCTGCTGCGCCCGGAGTTTGTCCGCGGTGTCCGTCAGCTACGCCAGTTTGACTATGTCTACGAACTTCTGATCTACCCGCGCCAGCTTCCCGCGGCCGTCGAGTTCGGTCATCTCCTTCCAGAGCAGAAGCTCGTCATCGATCACCTTGCGAAGCCGGAAATCAAGTTCCAGAGGAAAGGCAATTGGGAAAACTACATCCGGGCGATCGCAAAGAACGAAAATATCCATTGCAAGGTTTCCGGCATGGTGACGGAAGCAGACTGGAAACTTTGGCGCTCGGCGGATTTCCAATATTATCTCGATGTTGTGTTCGACGCGTTTGGACCAGAGCGCCTGATGTTCGGCTCGGATTGGCCGGTCTGCCTGTTGGCCGCAAGCTATCGCCAGGTTGTGCAACTCGTTGAAGATTATGTGCGTTCAAATTTGGCAGCACGTTTTGGAGACATTTTTGGCGCGAACGCCATGCGTTTCTATTCCCTGAAAGCGGCAAGAACTCATGGACCTGCAGCTTAAAGGCAAAGTCGTATTGATCACGGGGGGCGCGAAGGGAATCGGCGCCGCGATCGTTCGCGGGGCCGCGGTGGAAGGGGCTATCCCCGTGATCGTCGACAAAGATGCGCAAGCGGCCAGCGTTCTGCAGGCGGACCTGCAAAAGGCGGGCCAGGCGTGCACAGCCGTACTGACAGACCTCACACAGGCCGCGCATTGCGCACAAGCCGTGAACGAAACCCTGCGAGAGCATGGCCGCATCGACGCGCTCGTAAACAACGCCGGGATCAACGACAAAATCGGGCTCGAGCAGGGCTCCCCGGAACAATTCATTGCGTCTCTCGAACGCAATCTTCTCCACATCTATAACATGGCCCACTACGCGTTGCCCGCGTTGAAGAATTCCCAGGGCAGCATCCTCAATATTGCCTCCAAGACGGCACTCACAGGCCAAGGCCAGACCTCCGGCTACGTTGCAGCGAAGGGCGGCGTGCTGGCGCTCACGCGTGAGTGGGCCGTCGAGTTGCTCCCCTACCGCATCCGGGTCAATGCCGTTGTGCCTGCCGAAGTTATGACTCCGCTTTACGAGCAATGGCTGAGCTCCTTCCCGGATCCGGAAGAAAAGCGGAAGCAAGTGGTGGCGCGCATCCCGTTCGAGAACAGAATGACCCGGCCGGAAGAGATCGCTTCGATGGTGCTCTACTTGATTTCCGGACAAGCGAGTCACATCACCGGCCAGCACCTGTTTGTCGATGGCGGCTACGTGCACCTGGACAGGGCATTGAGCTAGGGGGACCGATTGACACATCCGACCGGGCCGCTGACCGAACGCCGCTACCTCTTACCCTTTGTTCTTGTCACCAGTCTCTTCTTCCTCTGGGCCCTGGGCGTCAACCTCAACGACATTCTGATTCCCCATTTGAAAAAAGCGTTCAGCTTGACGGACTTTCGTTCTTCCCTCATCCAGTCTGCCTTTTTCGGCGGCTATTTCCTCGCGGCGCTACCAGCGGGTTGGTTGATGGAACGAATCGGTTACAAACGCGGCATTTTGGTGGGTCTTCTCTTTTGCGCCACCGGCGCGTTTCTTTTTATTCCGGCGGCGTCCGTGCGCGTATACGGTTTTTTTCTGTTTGCTCTATTCGTCATGGCGTGCGGCCAATGCTTCCTGGAAGTCGCGGCGAACCCCTATGTCACCATTCTTGGACCAACAGAAACCTCGGAACGCCGGCTTAATTTCGCGCAATCGTTTAACTCCGTTGGCGCGCTGATTACGCCCTTTATCGGCGCAACTTTCATTCTTTCCGGAATCGAATACACCGCAGCGCAACTTGCCGCCATGCCGCCGGACCAACTGCTGGCTTACCGCGTTACCGAATCCAACATGATCCGCGGGCCATACCTCGTCATAGCGAGTATTTTTCTGGCCATTGCCGCCGTTTTCTTTTTCACGAATTTGCCGGAAGCGCGGGATGTCGCTGAAGCCGGCAATGCCGAGTCGGAACTCGTTGGACTTCGGGGAACCTGGAAATACCGGCATCTGGTCAATGGTGTCCTCGCTCAATTCTGCTACGTTGGCGCACAAGTCGGCGTCGCCAGTTTCATCATTCGCTTCGCCGAACATTCCATCCCGGGCACACACGAAAAAACTGCGGCCCATTACCTCCAGATGCATCTGCTGGGATTCATGATTGGGCGGTTCACAGGCTCTGCGATGATGAAGATCGTGCCCGCGGCCCGCCTGTTGAGCCTGTTTGCCGCCGGCGCTCTGTCCAGCATTCTCGTGGTTCTTTTTGCCACCGGCGTTGCGCCCGTCTGGGCAGTCGTCCTGATCGGCTTCTTCCACTCCATCATGTTTCCGACGATTTTTGCGCTCAGCCTGAAAAATCTGGGGCCGTACACAAAGTTCGGCTCGTCCCTTCTGGTGATGTCGATTATCGGAGGGGCGATTTGCCCGGCGATTATGGGAGCCATTTCCGATGCGTCGGATATCCAGAAGGCATTCGTGGTGCCGCTGGTCTGCTATCTTTTCGTACTGTACTTCGCGCTGAGCGGCTACAAGCCTACTGTTGTCGAGGGTCCACAGCCTCGCGTGGGCGTCGAAGAAGTGGGGGCAAAATGAAACGCTACGGTTCCGTGATTAGGGTCAGGCCGGAGAGAATCGACGAGTACAAACGCTATCATGAACAGGTCTGGCCGGAAGTGCTGGCCACGATACGCCTCTGCAACATCCGCAACTACTCCATTTTCCTCAAGGACGATCTGCTATTCGCCTACTTCGAATACCACGGCACGGACTACGCCGCCGACATGGCTAAAATGGCAGCAGATCCCAAGACGCAGGAATGGTGGGCCATCATGGATCCGATGCAGCGCCCGCTCGACACTTGCGCCGAAGGAGAATGGTGGGCCAACATGCAGGAAGTCTTTCACACAGAGTAAGTGGGTCCGAGAGCCGCTCATATCAGCGCGCGCCGCGGTCCATCCCCTCCATTCAAACAACTGTTTCCTTTCGAATCGGCGTTTCACCATAAGCCCGGGCTACTGCCCTCACATGAACGAGCAAGTGGAATGCTTGAGGGAGTACTATGGGAGAAGTTTGGATGCTGAGGCAATTCCGGTGAGTACCGCTCAGAACGAAAAAGCAACTCGCTTTCGTGCGCTTCATTACGGTCCGGGCGCGTTCGTGATTCCGAATCCATGGGACATCGCCTCCGCTCGGATTCTCGCCGGGCTAGGCTTCCAGGCACTCGCAACATCCAGCGCGGCCTCGGCTTCAACCCTCGGTCGAAGAGACGGCACTATAACCCGAGAAGAAGCGCTGGCGCATGCGCGCCTGATTGTCAATGCGACGGATTTGCCCATCTCTGCGGATTTGGAAAAAGGGTTTGGAGACGCGCCGGAAGTCGTCGCGGAGACGATCCGGCTTGCAGGTGAGGCGGGACTGGTTGGAGGCACGATCGAGGATGCGACTGGAAACCGGGACCATCCCCTTTACGATATACGTCTGGCTGTGGAGAGGATTGCTGCTGCCGCCGAAGCAGCGCATGGACTCCCCTTTCCCTTTATTCTGACAGCGCGAGCGCACAATCTCCTTTATGGCACCCCGAGCCTGGACGACACCATCAGCCGCCTGCAAGCCTTCGAAAAAGCGGGAGCCGACGTGCTTTTTGCTCCCGGTCTGCCGGACCTCGCTGCAGTGCGCAAAGTGTGTGCCGCGGTATCGAAGCCTGTCAATTTTATGGTGGGAATCAAAGGCAAGTCATTTTCCGTGGGGGAACTCGCCGCGGCGGGCGTCAGGCGCATCAGCTTGGCGACTTCACTCTATCGCGCGGCAATGACAGGTTTTCTCGATGCCGCAGGCGAGGCGAAAGAGACAGGCCAGTTCACTTTCCTCGATCGATGCGTGACAACGCCGGAACTGATCAAACTCATGCGGTTGTAGTTTGCGCAAGAGTTCGCAGGCTTCGCGAAAACCCGTTTGTCGAACTTGCCAGCGCGTGGGATTGCCTCGATGCCCAGCGCGCCCGGCCAATTTAGCGTTAGACTCTCTGAGAGAGTGAACAACTGTGACTAGCAGGGGCACAGCGGCAAATCAATGCAGCAGGCCAACAGGATGGCTGGGCCGATTCACTTTATGGCGAATGAATTCGACGCATTCCAAGCTGACAGACTGGGGCCTGAAGCACATCCTGATAAAGGACCACGATACGATCCTTGATGTAGGTTGTGGTGGCGGCAGGACCGTCAGTAAGTTAGCGGCAGTCGCCACGCAGGGAAAAGTCCACGGCGTAGATTATTCGGAGGAGAGCGTCGCCGCGACAAAGAGAATGAATGCACGGTGGATAGATCTCGGCCGCGTCGAGATCCGGCACGCCTCCGTTTCCCGGTTGCCGTTTCCGGACGGCATGTTCGATCTTGTCACTGCCGTGGAAACATACTTCTAATGGCCAAACTTGCCCGGTGACATGCGCGAAATCTGCAGAGTCACGAAGCCCGGCGGCGTGCTGGTCCTCATCGCGGAAATCTATAAAGGAGCGAACACCATGGCTGCAAGGCTTGCCGAAAAATATGCCTCACGAACGGGCATCACGCTCCTGAGTGTCAATGAACATCGCGAACTCTGCAAGAACACCGGTTACTCGGATGTCCAGGTAATTGAGCAGCGCGACAAAGGATGGATTTGTTGCATGGGCAGAAAACCGGCAGCCAACCATGATTAAGGTGTTAGAATCGGAAAAGCCGAATCCACTATCCAGAAACCAGCACGCGGGTCGCCGCCGCGGTACTCCTAGAGCTGGGCGGATTCGAGCCGCCAACACGCAGTTTGGGAAACTCTAGTCCCGGAGTTGTGGCCCTT
>Ga0335077_10002491_pt1 | contig 21993 bp, 17 predicted proteins | sample Lox_Sample_31_FD_207151 | JGI IMG/M metagenome (GOLD analysis project Ga0335077, IMG submission 207151) | Soil microbial communities from Loxahatchee National Wildlife Refuge, Florida, United States - Lox_Sample_3.1 | ecosystem: Environmental > Terrestrial > Soil > Wetlands | place: USA...
AGATCTTTCAACGTGAAGGTTGTGCCGCTTGCCATACTCCCCCGCTCTACACGAATAACAAACTCACACTGGCCGGAGACTTCCAGCCTCCCGCAGATCATCGCAGTAAGTACGATATTCTGGACGTTCATGTCGGTACCGATCCACGGTCATCCATGCTGCCTATGCGTGGCACAGGCTATTACAAGGTGCCATCGCTGAAGGGCCTCTGGTACCGGGGACCGCTGGAGCATAACGGCAGTGTGGCGACCCTCGAAGACTGGTTTGATGCAAGCCGCCTTCGCCCGGAATATGTGCCGACGGGGTTCGTGGGATACGAGATCAAAACAAGGGCAGTCACGGGTCACAAGTTTGGTTTAGCGCTTTTGCCGGAAGAGAAAAAGGCACTTATTGCGTTTTTGAGAACGTTATAAGGTTACGGTCGGTCTCAAAAACCTCCGTTTACGAGATGCCCGGCAGAGTCCCGGTTGAGGCCTGAAATGGGGACCAAAATCCTGTTTCAAAACCCGTCTCGAAATCAGCGTCTCAAAAGTTCGCGTAAGCCGATGAGCTTTGACGCGTGCCCAGCGGCTTGACGAACCGCTTAGCGTACAAAATTCCCGAAATGGTCCCACCTGGCCCAGTTGGCCTTTTCGCTTCGAGTACGAGCCGCTTGTTGTCAAGCCCGGCTCAGCGCCAGGATGGAGCGCAACGATTTCGGCGTCCTGGCCACCTCTCGCCTCTAATCTCCTTTTGCAGCCAGTTGCAGTTTCTGTCCGCTGCTTCTTCGTGCCAGCCGCGGCTCGCGCTATACTCACTATCGGAGAACACCCGCACTCCAGGGTCGAAAATCCTCTCCTGATGCTAGGTCGGGCAGTGGAGTTCTCTAATTCCACTCGATACCCCAGGCATCGCAGTTCCCGAATCATTCGCCAAGCGCGCCTTTGTTTCGATCCTTTGCTGACGGCAGGCCCACGTTCTTCGTAACGAGCTCCTTCGTGGAAAATCTTCCAAATGAGACGACACTGCCGATGGGCAATGGCCCCGATCGTTTGTTTATGCCCCAGACGGGATACCGACCGGCGATAGACGACCTCGAAGATCGTTCCCTTAGCTTTCACGGCAGCGTTGGCAGATTGATTGAGAATTCGCCGCATGGCTCGGTTGCCTTTGGGGGACCGGTGGTTGTAGTTCACGCCGCCGCTCTGGTTGTCGCCCGGGCATGCCCCGACCCACGAGGACAGTTGTTTCGCAGAAGGAAATGCCGCTGCGAGGGCGCCCACTTCGGCAAGAATCTGCTGAGCCGAATCGACTCCCAGACCCGGCACCTCCGCCAGTCGCTTTACCTGGTCTTGGTATGGGTGGAGTAAGTCGGCCATCTCCTGGTCGAGCTTGCCAATATGCTCTTCGATCAATCGCAACTCCTCGAGCGTCATCTTCAGCAGTCGCCGGTAGACGGGATTGAGATCCATGCACGCGCCGAGAGCGTCACATAACTGCTCCGGCGTGGCACGCAGACGACGATCTGCCAAAGCGGCCAAGGAGGCAGGATTGGTTTCTCCCTCGGCCAGCGCTTTCAGCATGCGCCGTGCACTGACGCCCAGCAGATTCGAGACGAAGCTGGACAACTTGATGTGTGCTTCTTCCAACAGACACTCCAGTCGGTTTTGCAACTGTACCCGGTTTCGCGTTAGTTGATACTTTCGGCGCATCACCGTCCGCCACAGACGCTGCTCGGCATCGGGCACAAAACTCAAAGTCAGCTCTCGTGCTACTAGCCGCTTCACCAGCCGTTCGGCATCTGGGAAGTCCTTTTTGCGCCCCTGAGGCCCGCGGTTTGATTGTGCCTGGGCCAGATGCAGCGTTCCCGACATCGGGCCTGCGCCGTCCCGTTTCTGGCGCACGGGTTTCCAGAACCGCTCCAGTACTCCCCAGACCGGCTTCCAATACTGCGCCGTGGATTCCATCACCGCTTCCTCGACTTCTTGTTCGAGCAGCCATTCGGCGAGCAATCGTAGTTGTTCAGGGTTGCTGCCGAACAGCCGTCGTTCAAACTGATACTCGCCGTCCCCTTCAACGTCCGACACAACCACTGCCAGCATCTTCTTGTGGACATCAATTCCCGCGATCTTGTAAGACATACGCTCCTCCTGGCCGGAGCCGAGAGCGCGCCGGAATTACTGTAACCAGGGTCACAGGCTATCTTCGCGTCCAAAGGGAACACGTTGACGCCCACGTATTCGCGCGACGGGGCATGCTCCGGATCAGACATTTCAACGGCCTCGACTGCTCCATTGAGAGTCGTCGACCTCGCAGCTCCGAGCCGCAACCATCCTACTCCGCAGCCATTTTCATGAGGTTTCGCGGGCCGCAGGCCCTCAAGGACATTTCACGCTGAACCAACACATGCGGGCAACAGCCACGCGAAGAAGTCGGGCGGTGTTGTCTGCCTGGGTCGACCGGCACAAGACCGCTCGCGAGAGTGCTACCGGACAAGAGAAGACCGCTGGAAGGCACAACCACAACGCTGCCGAAGGCCGAAGTGGTCATCCTATGCTTTCTCTTGGCGTCCGCTCCTGGTCCAACACATATCAGTTTGGAGCTGTTAGCTGCTCTGACCCACGGGCGACGTCGGAACTGGTTTCAAAAGGAATGAGGATCATCTCCCGGTTTCGGAGTGACCGGCGCGGCATGGCGTCGATGTGTGTCAAACGGAGCACATTCCACGTAACTTAGACCTTTTGGGCATGCCGACCATCTTGTTTTACGAATCCGGCTACTCCATCTACGTGCTCCGGCAAGCGAGCCGGCGGTCTTGGCGGATCGGGCAGAAACATCCAGTCAAAGTGAAATTTCTGGCCTACGCTGGGACGATGCAGGAGAACTGTCTCCGGCTGATGGGGAAAAAGCTATTGGTCTCACTCGCCATGGAGGGCAAATTCGCCAACCAGGGCCTGCAAGCTCTCGATGACGATGACGACATATTGACAGCGATGGCGCGCGAGTTGGTGAGGGAAAAGGGTGTCGGGGAAAAAGCCGATGCGCTCTGGAGAGAAATTCAGCAGCAACATACGCGTCTGCTTGCGCCTACGAATGCGATCGCGATAGCGCAGCCAGAACCTGAACAGAATGGCCCGGGACAGCCTGAGAGCGATCCACCGCCATGTCTGCCTCACCCCGAATCGGCGCCGGCCGCTCTCGTCGAATTGGTCCTGTCCGAGCACAGAGGCCCGCGTCGGCCGCGTAATGACAATGACGCCCAGCTTTCGCTGGCGTTCTGACCGAAACACAACAAAAAACAGCCATGCGGAGGTGCCGGAAGAGGACGCCTCCGCGAGGCTAGCTCACGAGGTACGACAAATGGAGAATAAGGGTTTCTACATTAACGACCTGCCGCAGTCGGGCGAGGTTACCTTCCTGGCGGCAGTCATCGAAAAGGAACTGCGGCCAAAGAGGAATGGCGGATCATTCCTTTCGGTTCGCTTGGCGGACCGAAGCGGCGAAGTAGACGCCAAAGCCTGGGACAACCCCGAAAGCGTAGCCCAATTGTTCGACTGCAACGACGTTGTGAAGGTCCGGGGCGCGATGGAGCACTACAACGATAAGCCGCAACTCATTGTCAGCCGGATTCGACGTTGTGAACCCCAGGAGTACACCGCCGCTGATTTCTATCCGGCGTCAATCCGCGATCCCGAAGAGATGTTCGGCGAGTTGGAGTCGTTTGTCGCGATGGTGCGCGACGAGCGTCTTCGACAACTTCTGGAGTCGATCATCAACGACGTATCGATCAGCTTGCGGCTCAAGACGGCCCCGGCGGCGATGAAGATCCATCACGCATTCCGCGGAGGACTGCTGGAGCACATCCTCTCGCTCTGTAATCTCGCCGCGGCATTGACCGCCCACTATCCGCGCCTCAACTTAGATTGGCTCATCGCCGGAGCCATTCTTCACGACCTTGGGAAGATCGAAACACTGGAATTGACGGGTGTTCGTTTTGCCTACACGACGCGGGGTCAACTGATCGAGCACGTAACGCTCGGCCTGGAGATCCTCGAGAGGCATGTAGGCCGCTTGGCCGGGTTTCCGCTGGAACTCAAGACGATACTGCAGCACTTCATCGTGAGCCATCACGGCGACCTGGACAAAGGCGCGCTGCGGCGGCCGATGCTCCCGGAGGCATTTGCGCTTTCGCTCCTGGATCTGATGGACGCGCGGATGGAACAGGTGTTTAGGCTTATCGAATCGGCACCGGCCGGCGAAGAGTTCACATCTTATATTCCGTCGCTCGAACGGCAGTTGTTCCGCGGATTTGGTGAGCAGCCGGACCGGGGCGATAGACCGCAAACCATCCAGGGAGGCAGAGCAGCATGAGCGCATTACCAATGGCAATTACGGCACAAGACGTCGCCAAGGGCCTCAGCATGTTCGAGATCGACGAGACCCTGGAGGCTTTGGTCGAGGCAGCAGAGCAGGAGGCTGAGGCAACCAACGGTGAGATTTCGGAAGAGATTAAGAGCGCCCTGGCGACCTACGCCGAAGCGTTCGGGTACAAGGTAGATCGCATCGCGAACTATCTGAAGGCCCAGAAAGCGGAAGCGGAACTCGCTCAACGTGAGGCGGAGCGCTTCCAGGCACGATACAAGGCTGCAGAGAACCGTGAGAAGCGTCTGAAGCAGATGCTCGTCTGGTTCATGATCTCCCGGAGCACGCCGAAGTTGCGGGGTTCCCTTAACACGATCAGCCTGCAGGCCAACAGCGCGCCGTCGCTGGTGATCCAGGAGACTACGCACATTCCCGACAGTTTCTATCGGGCGAAGGTGGAACTCACGTGGCCCGAGTGGCGTGAGATCGTGGCTTCGCTTCCGCCGAGCCCGCTGCGGGACCGGGTCGCCGTCGCAGACGGCAAGACCGTGCAGAAGGAGCTCCAGCGGGGAATTCTGTCCGATGCCTTGGCACGTGGCGAAACGATCACGGGGGTCTCGCTTGTAAAGGGGCACCACGTGCGGCTGCGGTGAACACCTCTTGGGAATGTTCAACGTCAAGTGTGGTTCAGTCGGACCGAGGCTGAAAAGGAGTCCAGTCGTGAGAGCCCAGATGAGCAGCTGGCGGGATGTACAATGATCCTTGCGTCCAACACTACGGGATCGAGCGCCAATTCACATGCCCACACCTAAACTGAACGCTGAAATCATCGCCGCCGCGATCGAAGGCTTCGAGTCGCAAAAAAGAAGAATAGATGCCCAAATTGGCGAACTCCGGGCGATGTTGTCCGGTGGCAGAACCGAGGCAACAGGCAGTTCGGAAGCACCCACACGGACGCGCAAGGTTAGTGCCGCCGCGCGTCGCCGCATGGCAGAAGGCCAGAGAAAGAGATGGGCAGCAGTAAAGGCGGAATCCAAGAAACCGGAATCGGCGGCCGGACGGGAACCTGCAAGACCCAAGCGGCAGATCAGCGCCGCTGGCCGGCGTGCCATTTCTGAAGCTACGAAACGCCGTTGGGCGCTCAAGCGAGCCGAGGCTGCAAAGGAGCAGGCAGCCGGCACAAAGAAAGTTGCAAGAAAAGAAACCGCTGCCAAGAAACCTGCGAAAAAGGCTCCGGCAAAACCGGCGAAGAAGACTGCCGCCAAGTCCACCGGGCAGGGCGGCATGTCGGAAGCTGTTGCTCAGTAGGCTTGGCACCACGACTTGATGGGAGTCGAAAGCAAGGATTCGGAAGTAAACGTCGGGGCTAAGGGTGGAAATAGGGCGCGACCCGTTTCATGGGGCACGTTTCATGGGGCCACTTTACGAGACGTCGACGACGGATTACCGTGTTTCCGAAAACCAGCCGCAATCGCGTTACTCGTGCCAGATGCGCGGAAGACTTGTCGGTCAAGCAAGATGCGTAGCCGGCCGACATCCGTGAGGGCCTCCGTCATTTCGCCATACGGCGCGGAACCTCATTTTGCAGGCACTCGTCTCTCGGGTGATAAAGTCGTCTAATCTCCGGGTATTTCAGACGAGCGCATTCCGGGCAATCGCGGTAGGCGCGTCAGCAACCGATCAACCAAGAGCCTCGCTGCGGTTCGGTTGGGCGCGCATTCATAGATGAGGGCCAGAACCTTTTCGACCGTTCTCTGTTCTGCCGCCGGCAGAACAGAGAGGCGAGACTCTTTCCCCATTGCCCCTTTCGTGCGTGAGACCAGCCGCTTCAACGTCGTGAGCTTCCGTTTTGCAAGTTGGCGCTGCTCTTCACTCATGGCAAGGGTAAGGGCGCGCTTCTCCAGCACCGGAATACTATTCCCGACCTCGACAATAAGCCGCTGGCGCTCTGTCTTCTTTATGGCGTTTTGCCTCACCACGGCAAGGTTGTCGGAAGCACGATCAAGCTGTAGGAAGAGGTCTCTCGTGCGGTTGCGCTGAATCGAGCTCGCGCGGCAGCGCTTGCTGATCTCACGGCCTACCGGGGCCAATTGCGACAGCAGATTCTGGAAATGGCCGTTCTGCTCGAAATGGTCGCGCCGGCCGTTGGGTATGATCCTCGCGTCGATCACGTGAATTTCGCCGACCGTCCAAGCGTTGAATCTCGGTTCAAGGAAGATCTCCTCGAATAACCGGTCATCGCCTATTTGAAGGTCGCCGCAACGCACGCGAAGCCCCTTGAAGCCTGCCGCCGCTGGAATCGCTCCGGTGTAACCGTGATGCGCGATCCAGCCCAGAGCCGCGGTCCCGCCGTCGAGACCCTTCACGACGATTTGATCAATCGTCTGAAACCGATCGGCTTCGCGCTGGCGAACCGCGAACTCGTCGGAATGGGGCCGCCGCAATGGGCCCTCGATTCCCGTTACATAAATGTCCAGAGTACCGAGCGTGATGTCGGTGCGAAGCGCCGCACGAATATCCGTCCCGAATCTGAACGTTTCTGAAAACGGTACCGGTGCGACTTGCGCCAAGTAGAACGCGACGGCCTCTGGATTGAGCAGTTGGTCGTTTCGATGACGGACTAAACCTTTGAGTTCGACTTCGAAGAAATGGGCGGGTTCGTCGAAGGCGGGGCCAGAGCGCACGCTCGCGGCAGTCCTCACGAGATCTTCGAGGAGCCCGTTCGACTCACTACCGCGCACGGCGGACTTGAGCTTGCGGCAATTCCAGGACAGCTCGGCCACGACCTTTTCGCCGGCCGCACGCGTGCGGAACGTCAACTCTTGGCAATAGCCGAGCCCCGCAAGCCGACCGACCCCACGGAAACCGCGCTGCCCTTGACCGCGCTTCTGGCTGCCGCCGAACGCGACCAGCCGCTGCTCAAACTCCGCCGACGGGACGCCGACGCCATTATCGCGAATCTTGATCGAGCGGGCCGTGGCATCGATATCGATCGTGACCCGGCCATTCGCCTCTCCACCGAGAAGCCCGGCCTTGCGCGCGTCGTCTATCGCGTCGGCCGCGTTTTGCACGTATTCGCGGTAGATGGCCATGGGGTCGACGTACATGGAACTGCTGAGTAATTCCAACACGTCACGCCCGATGATGATTGGCCCCGTGAGCGGCTGCCAGGAAGCGGGTGGCGTGGACCGTAGCGAATCGATGGGCAAAATACTCATGCCAGAACCGCCTGGGGCTGGCGCTTTCCCCTCGCGCCCGACGGCTGCACCGACACCTCATCGTCGCCGAGGCCCGCGTCCTCAACGCGCTCTTCGTCCGGAATCATAGGCAGCGCTTCCGCGGCTGCTTTGGCCTGGCGCTTGCGCGAAGCCCAGATATGCGCCTCGGCCGTCTTCGACAGCGGGCAATAGAACGCGAGGATATCCTGAAGGCGGCGGTTCTTGGTCTTCATCGGCAGAGTCGGAAAATCTCTGGGATCACAGGACGAGAGCAGCCGAAGAAGTTCCGAACGTTCGGCCGCCGTGAGCTTCCGCTCCTGCGCCCGATATTCGTCGAACTCCCCCCTGCCCTTGAACTTCTCGTACCAATCACGGTTGAAGATGTAATGGTGGGGCCGACGCAGGAGTTCGGCAAACTCCTCGGCGGTATCGCCGAACGCCCGCTTGAAAAACTCCGGGTCGCCGCTCACGACGCCGTGCGTCGCCTGGAGAATGATCTGCATGCTCCGGAGCTGGTATCGATTCCATCGGTCGCCGACGAATTTGCGATCCGGCTGGTCGGTGGGCTGATATCGCATCGGGAACGACCATATTCGGATGCCGAGCTCCTCGTTGAGCGCGACGTTCAGCCGCATGCGCTGGTAGAGGTCCTCCGGCGAGTCGTGGAAGTTGTAGAGCATGTAGTTCGACATCTCGGTCAGGCCGACGTCGTGGGCGATCCGCACGGCCTGTTCGTACGGCCCGCGCAGCCCGAGATGATCGAATGCGATCCGCAGCGGCTTGATGCAGATAGTCGCCAGTTCCTTGAGGAACCCGCGGTCACGGCAGAGGATGCGGGCGTCAACGCCCTGGTTGAAGTCCACCCGCCGCTGAACAGGCACGGAGCGACCGTGTGAGAATTTCGCGTTGGGAAGGAAACCGAGGTCGCGGATCTCCGCAATGATCTCATGGAATCGCGAAGAAGCCACGATGTTGTTGTCCATGAGAACCAGATCCTTCTTCGGACCGTAGAGAGCGTCGATCCCCTTTACGATGGCGGTGATGGAATCGGTGTCCCGCTGGCCGCCTTCTAGCTTTGGCACGCCGCAGAAGCTGCACGTCCGGATGCACCCGCGCGACGCGTACACGAAGTAGGCATCGTGGACGGCGTACTTATACGTGACCTGTTTCAGAATGCTGTAATCGGGGATGAGGTCCTCGATTGGTTTACCGGCCGTATCGTCGGCATAGAGCTCCTCCGAGAATTCGTCGAGCTGCAGGGAGACTGCTGGGGCCTTGTCCAGGAGGCCCTGGATGAACCGGATGCCGCGCCAACGCGGCTCGGCCACAAAGATGCCGCGCATAAGGGACGCGGCGATACCTCCGACGAAGATGCGGTCGGCATCGCCGTTCGTGACCTTGAGGGCAAAATCGATGGCCGCGGCGGTCTTGCCGAACTCGAACGTAAAGAGCGTCGCGACGTAGACGCGGTCCCACGAGGTTCCGAACACGGACTGGTCTTCGCCTTTGATGAAGGTCACTTGGTCGCCCTTGCCGAGCGGCCCGTGGTACTGGGCGAGTTTCATGAGGCCGAGCGGCGGATACTTGTTCTTGTAGCCGGGCTCGATCAAGAGGATATTTCTGTCAGCCATGGCGCACAACCTTCAACCTTCGCTTGGCCGCCTTGCGTCGCAGCAGGGCTACGGCCAATTTCACTCCGGATTGTCCGCCAAGCCCTGCAAGGTCGCCGCTGTTGGACCAGTCGATATCAGAAACAAAGTCAGGCAGGCCCTTGAGGAAAAAGGATCGATCACAGACGAGGTCTCGCTGTTCCGCCTGGCAGTAGAGGTCGGCAGCGATGGTCATCAACGAGTACACCCCTACCCCCTTGTTTATTAGGTGCCGGCGCGGCTGTTCCCAGGCATCACGCAGGACTGTGGCTACCGCGATCCAAAAATCGAGGACAATGCGCGCGGCCATCGCCGGGGAATCTTTGATCGGACTTTTTGTCTGGCTTACGTAGCGCTTGACGGCCTTTTGCATCGTGCGCAAGGATGCGCGCCGGAGGAGACCCGACGTGCTGGTCCCACCGAGGTCGAGCGCCTTGTACCACGGGGACTTCGGCTCGTTGTTCAGGTGGAGCGCGATGAAGAGCTCCGGCCGTTCCGCCGCGAGGTCTTCGGCGAAACTCGCCTCGTGAAAGTCGAGAAGGCTCGTGCTCAGCCCTTTGGCCTTGCCGTTGATAATACTGAAAACCTCCATCTCCTCCTTTTCGGAGAGGCCGATGAAGGACATGAAGGGAAGGACGACACCGACGTCCTCGAGGCAGCCGAGCCGGTGCTGACAATCGACCTGGGCGAAGACCTTACCGGAAGCGGAATTGATCCGCAATCTTGCCGTCCCGTTCTTCTGCTCGCGTAACTGCCAAACGGATTCCGCCGGACGCCGCAGGTTGAAGGTCAGTGGGATCGTCGCAGCCCGGGGCTGCTGAATATATTTCCGAAAGTCGAGACTATGCCGGCGGTTGAACCGCCGTTGATACCCGCGCCCCGTGTTCTCGTCGAGCACGTCGGCGAAGCTCATGCGATGCAAGAGATCCGCGGACGCGGATCCCAGAAAGACCCGCCGCCGGCCTGACCAGCCGAGAATGCCGCGCAACTCTACATCGAACTCCATCAAAAACTCGCCCTCACAAAATTGCAGCCGAATACTGCAATTTATCGTGGGGATGGCGCCGGTGTCAAACTGCCGTGGTTTGAGTGTGACTAACGGGATGGCCGTTTCGCCGTGGCGAGCGTGAGCTTCGGTTGCTGAAACGTGCGGGTGCGGATCGTGCCGCCCGAGGCTTCGCATAAACCGAGATTGATGACCTCGACCAGTTTCTGATCGCTGGTCGCCCGATGGGCGATGTTCGGTTCGAACACGAAGTCCGTGACGAAGTGGATCATCGAAGCGCCGCCGGTGCCGAGGTATACGATACCGGGCCGGCAACGCACCTTGAACTGCGCCGCCTCCCCGAAGTCCCGCAGTGCGAAATTCATGTAGAGCGACTGACGGGCCGCGTCTGGTAGGTTGGCGTCCCGATACCATGCGATGATCTTGTCGATCTGCGTATGGAGTTTCTTGTCGAGGACGCCCCCTTTGAGCCGTTCGCCGAGGTCGGCGAGGAACTTGTCCTTCTCCTTGATGGTGTCGCCATCGCGAAGGTGCTGCGTCACGATGAGGAGAAAACTTCGGGAATACGCCGCTTGGTTCTCGATCATTTTCCGGAAAGCTTTCGGCCGGTTCAGGTCGGAATAGAGGAAGCCGCCGAAGTAGTCCAGGTTGACCAGATCATAGGGCCAGTCAGGGCTCTTGCCGTAATGGTCGCGTCCCTTGAGGAAGATCTGGTCGAAATTCCCGTAGAGCGCGAACAGCCGGTGTTCCAGATCTTCCACGTTCGCGTTCAGGAACATGAGATGCTGCTGTGCTTCGGCGCGCTCGATACCGGTGAAGCGGCCCAACATAGATTGCCACGCCACGATGTCCAGCATCTGCCAGGCTGGTAAGCCAAGGTATTTCAATGGTCGTTCGATGCGTTCGAACCACTCCCGGATGATAGGCTCATCGAATGCGCTTCGAACATACTCCTTATTCGGATTCGACTCGAACGGCTCGTCGCCAGACGCCACGCGTCTGATCTGATCAGTATTTTTTCCGGAGCGCACTGTATATCTTTCCTGACACTTGGTCGTACTCTTCTTTGTCAGCCGCGTAGTAATCCTGCAGCGTCTCCATGACGATTGCGAAGAGCTTCTGCACCTTGTCCGTCATCTTCAGGTCGGCAGCGATATCGGTGACGGACTTCGATTTCTTGAGGAGCTTCGGATTTGTGAGATCTTCTTGGACGGCGGTACCGAGTCGCCTCACCTCTTTGATCACGTTCAAGAAGTCGTTATCCCGGCACTTGCCTTGGCGCTGTTTGAGAAGCTCCAGCTGGCGCGTTATCTCTTCCCGTTCCCGCTTGAGGTCGGCGCGGTCGATCTGCCGGTTGCCGAGACGCGACCTACATTCCTCGAGCTTCTTCCGGACCCGTTCCGAGGTGTCGAATGCCTGGCGGTCATCGCTGATACGTTGCGCTTCCTTATTAAGCTTTTGCGCGAATTCGCGGCCATCCTCATAGAGCTTGGCGCGCCACTCATTCTCGATGAAATTCGAACGGTCGGTGGTCGGCTGGACACGCTTGTCGACGATGTGGATCTCTCCGGTGAACCATTGCGCACGGTTCTGTGTGGTGGTCCAGAGCGTACGCTGCGGCAAGGTCCGGTCGCCGATCGAAAAACCGAACAGCTTGTAGACGAGCCCCGCGAACCGGTGCTTCTCTTCCGCGTCTTTGCCATCAACGGCGAAAATCTTCCCGGCGGGCTTCGTCTTCCCCAGCATCTCCCGGCCCTTTGTCGCGTACCAGCCGTATGCGAGCGTGTGCTTGCGCTCGTCGGGATCGAGGATCTCGAAGAACTTAGGGGGCGACAGCATCATGCTGTTGTTGTATGGCTTGTATATCCGGGTCCGCTCCCCTCCCGAGGAGAGATACACGTTCTTCGGCGAGTAGTCGGGCACGTGCTGGAGAAGGTCGTCGGAGATCATCGACCCATATTTGAATTCGTCGTCCGGCGCGAAACCCACGGGCGCGATATCCGCGATGTATTCGTGGAGGGCGTCGGTCTCCAATATCTCCAGGCACGACTCCCGGATATCCCGAAGTTCCACCATCGTGTAATGGGATTCCGGATCGATGTCGGTGGTCGAGATCTTCGTGTGGCGGTTGATGACAACTGACGCTGGCTCCTGCTGGCCACTCTTCTTCTTACTGCTCACGTCATCCCGCATGTCGCCGGCGAGGAACTCAAAGGTGTGGAGCTTGGAGTCGCCGTATGAGGTCGAGGAGATCTTGAGCTTGTCGGCCACTGCAATTCCGGCGAGCCGGCCGATGCCCTTATACCCAGCTTCCTCGCCCTGCCTTTTCTCGGAATATGCGATCCGCTTGAGCTTGGGCATATCGAGAGCGTCCATGCCCGTGCCCGTATCGAAGATGACTAAACTCCTGCCCTGGACGGAGATCTTGATCACCGGCTCGGCGCGGTCCTCGATCAGTTCGGCGACAGGCCGAAAGTCGTCAAGGGCGTCGCTCGCGTTCTGGATGTACTCCCGTACGACCTCAAGCTTGCGGGGATACAGGTCCTCCGAGAGGATTAAGACCGCTGGCGCGTAGACGAGCTCCTCGGGCAGTTCGATGGTCACCTGCGTCCCCGCCTCACTCATGGCGCCTCCAAAGAGTCGATCGCCTGTTGAAGTCGGAGATCCTCACGGCATGGCCCTTGTTGTTGGTTATGAAGAAGGCCTCGGCCTTGGGCAACGAGGCGATTACCTCGTGCACTTGATCGGGCCCCTCAAAATTGGTGCACTTTGCAGACAGGAATTTTGAAACTTTGAGGTCCGGATCGGCCGTCTGGAAGACGAGCTTGGAGGCGCTGTTCGAATAGGCGGCGGGGCTGAAGTCCTGGGGCTGCTGCGATGCGAAGATGAGCCCCAGCCCGAATTTGCGGGCTTCCCGGAGCAGACTGTCGACGGGGCCGCCGTCGCGGAACGAAAGGTGATGCGCCTCGTCGAGGACGCAGTACAGGCGCAGCGGATGCTGGCCCTCGGACTTGAGGTAGAAGAAGAGATGCCACAGCAGCAGTTCGACCACGACCCGCTGGGTACGGCCTTCGAGCCCCCGGAACTGGAGGATATGAACCGGTTTCTTGGGATCAGCCAGTAGTTTCTCCCACGCCCACGGCTGGTCGTCAGCCTGGAACGAATTCAGCATGAAAAAGGTCGTGAGGCGCGCGGCTACGGTCTGCGCATTCTTATACGACGGATACTGCTTGTCACCGGCCATGTCTTCCAGTTCCTGCTGGAGGTCCGTGATAGTCGGTGGCGGTGATTCCCAGGTGCGGGCGTCGGAGACGCGGATGTTCCGCCGGTCGAACAACCGAAGGATCGCGTCGATTAGGACCTTCCGTTGGATATCCCCCAACCGGTACACCGCGTCGAACACGTCTGAGATCCGCGTTGCGACCGTATTCGGTCCTTTGACGTCGCGCGGGAAGATCTGGATCGGGTTCAGCGCCAGCCCCTTCTCACCCACTAGGTATTCATGGGGGTTGGCGAACTTGCGGAAATGACGATCGAGCGAACCGATCTCGAATCCCTGTCCGTAATCGAAGATGACGGATGGTATGCCGGCTTGCGCCAACTCCGCGACCAGACACTGTGTGGCATAGGTCTTTCCAGATCCGCTTTCGCCGATGATCATGAGGTGTGGGTTCTGCGAAAGCTGCGTGTTCCAGGGCACCCAATACTGAGAGTCGCCATACTCGCTATCGTCGCCGACGTAGATACCGTCTTCGGCTTCAGTGGCCTCCTCCCGGACCCTAGTGGCGTCCAAAACCTCGGCGGGAATCTCCTCTACCTCCGCGACGCTCTCCGGCTCCCGTTCGTTTTCGGGAGGCGTCTTGTGGTGGGTAGGTGGCGGCCAATCCCGAATTTCGCTCTTTAACCGAAAGTGGGCCAGTACGGCCGCGACCTGAAGGCGCTTGAGATTGAGCAGTTGCGCAATTTCGCGGTCCGATTTACCCGAATCGCCTAGCTGCATGATTTCGTTGACTACCGACTTCGAAAACTTAGTTGTGGACATTCCCTGGTTCACCTCGTGTCAGTTAGGGAGAGCAAATCAACGGTGCTGGCAGTCGTCGAACATTGTATTAGATCACACGATCATGGCGAGCGCCTAGGCCTGCACGCCTAGGCCGGGATGCCGCACCGGCGTATGCCCGCGGAACTTTCCAGCCGTAAGCTCTGAAGGACTTTCGAACGACCGAAGCCGTCCGGGCCGCCGGGCGGGGCTCAGCATCCGACGCTCGCATCTTGAATAAGACTAGGTCTAGGGTGAAATAGCCGAATCTAGGCCCACCATCCTTAATGGGTTCATGCTTAGGCAATGGAATACGCGAAGAACCGTTCCGGATCAGGAACGAGAAGGCATCGAGCCCGGAACGGCTGCATGAGAGGACCGACTGCGCCCTGCCGGCTTCGATCCGCTAATGCGTGTAAACCCTCTGGTGCTTCGTGCGGAACACGACGGGTACAGGTGGCATGTCAATATAGCCCTCACGAAGCAGACCATGGTGTTTGCTGCCTCAGCAGCCTGATCGAAGCTGCGGCTGAACCGGAGAAGAACTCAGGCCGCGGCGAGCACCTGAATAGCTCTCGCGATCTGGGTGTCGTCACCCGCCCATGCCGCCTCCGGCGAAAAGGGCTCTGATACATCCGGTGCGACGCCACGTCCCTCAAGAATCGTGCCGGCCCATGTCCGATACTCGACGACTGGTAGAGCCACCCGGTAGCCATGGCCCACTTTGAACGAATTCGCGCCGACCACTCGGCCAGGCGTCTTCTCACCGACGATCGTTGCCAGTTTGTTTTCGGCTGCAAAGGCAGCGATCATCTCGCTGGCACTGGCGGAATGCTGATTTACCAAAATCACGATTCGGCCGTGATAAAGCCGGTCTCCCAATCCCTCAGTCCTGACCGCCACGGATTTGTCGCCAATGCCGAATTTGAATATCAGCGGAACCAGGCCGAGCTTCGAAGACGGGATTCGGTCGAACACCGGTAGGGACTCCTTATCGAAACCCTTCTCCGCCCTGGATCGTGTAACGCTGTGTCCCACTCCTCTACGGTCGGGACAGAGGTGGCTCATGACGCGCAGCGACCCCAGGCCGCCGCCGGTATTGCCACGCAGATCGATTATCAGGCGATTGCAGGCGAGCTCGCGAGCTGCCGCGCTCACCGACGCGGCCACGTCGATACCCACTATCCCAGGGAACATACTAACCTTCAACAGGCCGATGGAATTCGCGAGCCGCTCCGAGGTCACGACGTCGGGGATATTGACGGGCTGTTTCTTCGAGCGCGGGTCGGGAATGTCGATTGTCAATCGGGCAACTTTGTTGCCGGCTTGCACGATGTCGGCCTCGATTCGATCGCCCATGGGAAACTGCGGGGCCTCTGACGTCAAAACCTCGCGGCCTTTCAGTGTAAGGACAATGTCGCCCGAACGGATGCCTGCCTTCTCCGCTGCCCCACCTCGGTGGACGTCCTGAAAGCGCCAACGTGGGCCAAAGGAGGTTTCCGCCTTGATGACGGTGGCATTGATTGCTTGGCGCGCAGATGCAGCCTTGAAACGGGCGCCAAAGAATCCCACATGGCTAGTCCTCAGCTCTAGAAGAAGTTCGTTCACTGCTTTCTCGAACTGATCTGGCACTGCGTTGACGATTGCCTCTCGCCGCTGATTGACGAGGCTCGTCCAGTCGACGCCATTCAATTGAGGATCATAAAAGCGTTTACGGACAACCTCTGCGACACGATCCAGAGTCTCAGATCGATCCTTCCTTGATAATTCAGTGTTTGCCTTCATGTGTGCTCGATGGGATTCGAAGCCCGTCACCGACTGCTATGAAACCAGCCCACAGACGTGGCGGAGCCGCTGCCCCATACCTCCCAGTGATTCGAAGTTTTGCTTGCGTTAGCGCGGAGCCCACGTCCAAGCCAGACTCGAGCTGGACATAGAACTCCTTCATCAGAGTTCTTGTGAAATCGTCGTCGGCACTCCAGAGATTCGCGACGACTGCCTTCGCACCAGCGACAAGGAACGGTCGAACCAGAGTTGCCGATCCTTCCTGACCGTTGATCTTGCCGGTTCCAGTGTCACAAGCAGACAGCGTGACAAGATCAGCTCGAAGGGGCAGCATCGCGATCTCGCGCGCCTGCAGCAAACCGTCTTCGCGACCTTGAGGATCAGTTCGAAACACGAGCGCTGATCGGTCCGGATATCGAGTGCTAACCAAGCCGTGGACGGCGAAGTGCAGTATTCGGAACCGTGATAGCGGTTGCTTTTTGAATGCGAATTCTGTTGCTCCGGTTCCTTTGAGTACTACCGAGTCTCCACCCACAATCGAGACGACCGCCTCTGCCTCTTCCTCGGCTGCTGGTAACGGGGGGAGTTCGGTCTTATCCAGGTCATAGATGCCGCGCTGAATCCTTAAGGCCGCTTGCACCGGCGCGCTCTCCGGGCGTTCAGTGCCGCCGGCGGCGACCGCGAGGGCTGAAACTGCGCGGCGATCGGCCGCGGGCGTTTCCCGCAACAGCGTGAGGACGGTACCCGAAGGGGCGTAGGAAACAATGTGCGACTGCAACAGGCTCTTACCCGACGGAGCCGTCAGTACTTCAAACGGAAGACCGCTCAAGACACCATCAGGAACAACTGTCAGCCGCTTCTTTAGACGAACCTCGGGAACGCTACCCAGGAGATTGTTATACGCGGAGACGGCGAGTTGAGTCGTGTAGCCGTTTTGGCGAATGTTCTGCAGGAGAGCTTCAACGGAACGGCTGATGACGGCCTTGCTGGGCAGAGCGTTCAAACGCAGGTTCTCGCGCGTCGCAACCAAACAGTACGAGACTGGCTCGGCGAGGACGTATTCGATGAAAACCTCATCGGGACGGAGATGCGATCGCAGCGCGCTTGCAGCAACGGGTTGGGAAGTACGCATCCATTTACGACTATTGGCAGCTTCGGCTGGTGACATGGACTCCTCGACTTCCATGATCCGTACTAGAAGTTGCCTCCGTTGTGGTTTGCTGGTTGTCTTCTGGAGCGCCAGTTGAAGCTTGGAGATTTGCCTCGCCTGGGGGGAGGTGCCCATGGCCAACATGGCGCTTGTGGTGGGAGCTAGTCTCAACAGATCCGCCAACGACCGGCCGCGAGCACCTTCAATGACAGAAAACGCTTCGGTCGCGCTCTTGAGATTGCGTGCCGCGAGAAGGAAGTGTCCGACGTACAGATCATCCATCACGGATATCAGCGAACTCTTCGCGCTGGCACTCGAAACGTTAGCGAGCATCCCATTTGCGATGTCGGTTGCTTCTTGGAATGTATCGTCAGCTTGACCATACTGCTGGCGGGCAGCCTTGATTTCGGCGTAGGCCGCTAAATATCGAGGAAGGGTGAAGCGATCACCGACATTTCGGGTCGCCTCGATCCCCCGGGTTAAGGCCTGTTCGGCGTGATCCAACTGGCCATGATCGCGATAGATATTGGCCAACTCAAGAGCCGCCTGCGACACAAGACGGCGCGCGTCGACTCTGCTGGCCAGATCGAAAGCCTGTTGAAGCTGCTCAATAGCAATGCTCTGCCGATTGGCCTTGAGCGAGAGCCTCGCCATCTGGATCAACAGATCGGCTTGATATCCGTAGCTTTGATGCTCTATCGCGACATTCAGCGCGCTCTGTAGAAGCTTGTTTGCCTCCGGCTCCTGGCCTGCCGCAGCCAGAGCACGCGCCTTTTCCGTGAGTGTCATTACGGGATCCGCCAAATCCGGGGTGGATGCCACGACTTGCAGAGCGCGGTCTAGATATCCGAGGGCTTGCTCAGGACGCCCGAACTCAGTTAGCCCACCTCCGACCAATGTCAGGTATCGAATCTGCCCTCCAATATCGCCATTCTTCATCGCGTGCGACAGCGCATTGCCGACGCTAATAACTGCTCCGGCGTGATCGCCCTGGAGGAATGTGATAATGCCCAATTCGCCGGTGGCGCGTGCTTCCCAATCCGGGTCCTTCAACGATTTCGCGAGCGCCAAAGCTTCTGTCCAGTCCCACAGTGCCAGACCATCGTCGAGGTCCATATCCACGTCGCCCTTGACGACCAGACAGCGGAGTTTCAGCTTCGAGTCGTTCTGAACGATAGGGTTATCCAAATAATCGGAGAGAGTTTGAGAAACCTCAATGAGCCGCAATTGCGGAAGACGGCCTCTGATGGCGCTGATCCTCGCGTATAAGGCATTCCTCTCGTCGCCGGCCGCAGTGAACATCTCGTCCGCCTTTGAAAACAGCGGTTCAGCTCTCGACCAGTTCTTCAACCAAGCCAAGCGGTCCGCCTCAGCTAAAATGTCGGTGGCGGTTTGGGCATGAGCGTTCCCAATCGCAGAAGCGACGATGACAACCGCAATTGCGAGTCGACTGATTCGGTGAACCGCAACCGTGTCCTCTACCTCGGACCGAAACAAACAATGCGGTGATCTGCTTCGCCAATTGATTCGGCACGTCAGTATTTGATCACAGCGACGTTGAAGTCCCACGAATAGCCGGCGCATCGTTCATTCCTTTCAGTCCAAGATGACTGGGTACAGACGCCAGGCAGAGTTACCCCGGCGGACTGCCAGGATGTATTCCCCGGGCGCTAGATTGCGGAGATCGACTGCGGTGACCAGCGTCTCCGCAGATCCGTCCCACGCCGCCTTACCCTCAGCGTTGACAACAGATTCCCCGAACTGGTTGCGGAACTGAACCGAGTAAAAACCATCCTCCACACCAATAGGAAGGTTGATGCTCAGATTGAGCAGTACCCGTTTGAGATGTGGCGCGACTGCCTCGGCGGGGTCTTGTTCTCGGTCCGATCTCTTTACCGTCCTGTTTCGGAAATCGAGCACGGCTTTGATTGCCGTCGGAGATTGGTGTGCGATGGGCTCATTGTGAGTCCTTGTCGGCATTGCCAAACGCCAGATCAGGGCCGCGAGCAGCAAGCCCACAACACAACACAATGCCGTGCCGCTAACGAGGCGCCGCCGCAATCTTCGACGAATAGCGTTGTACTCAAGGAAGCAAGGAGAACATGTTGCGATGTGATCGATGATGTCCTCGGCCTCGGGGAATTTCAGATGCCGCCCCGCGATTGATTTGAGGGCCTGAGATCCGGGGCAACCGAGGCGCTCTGGGTTCGGAAAGCCCAACTTAACATAATCCGTGGCCAGGTCGAGAAGCCGCCGCTCCTCCCGGCGGGTGAACTGTCTATCTGCGCCCTTCTCATCCATCATTCCGGCTCCTTGCCTTCTCGTCGCTTCGCCTGATTCGCGAGGAGAGTCTCGTAGGCCCTTTGAACGCCGTAGTAAAACCGCGATTTTGCCTGCGCTACCGTGACACCGGCAAATTGCGCGATCTCTTTCCAGGAAAACCCTAAAGTGCGGAAGTTGAGCATGTGCTTTGTTTGGTGAGGAAGGTAGGAAACGAGGAAGTCAATCGCCAGCTTCGTTTCCATCGCTGCGATCCAATCCGGCGCTCTCGGCCGGTGGTTTTCCTCGAGTTCAAAAAGGAGACCTTCGTAGGCCAACCGACTGTCTCTCAAGAGTTGCGATCGCACGCGGTGATGGAACGCCGTGATCAAATACCCGCTCAGATTACGTTCCACTTCCGGCTCGGCGCGCAGGCGAGCGGAAACCTCCATCGCAACTTCCTCCAGAAGTTCAGCGGCGCGTGCCCCATCATGCAACTCAATTTCAACGTGGCGATAGGCCCACGGCCAAAGATGGAGCGAGGCGGTGTAGACACGTGGGTCAAGGGGACGGCCGCGCTTATCGTAGGGCCGGATCCAGAATTCGGGTATCCGTTTGGAGACTCCTTTCCCCCTCCCGCGCTGTAGCTCCTCCATGGCTTTGGCCTGTGCGAACAGTCGTCGGCAGAGGGGTAGAGCGTGAGCGCAGTCCAACGTGATTATCCCCTCTAAATAAATAAGACATGGACTCAACAATTAGTCAGGAAGAATTTACAAATTCACCCTTCGGCATCAATCGTGCCTTCTAGCATTAGTGCGGTAAAGCACGATCGCATCGGGTGAACGCACGAGGCAGGATGGCGGACAGCGCTAATAAGCAATCATACGACAAACTGATTGACGTAATAGCACACGGCTGCCAGTCACTCGCATACCGTGTCGGGAAGCTGGAAGGCCGCGGAGTTACATCCAGCTGCCCCTCACATGAGCGACACACAGCTCCGTTGTCTGAGCACGTGCGCGGCGCTGGCCAACTGTGATCAAGTTCATGGTTGCAGGTGAGTCCCAGCCTGACTTTCTTGGCCGCCACTACTTATTCCAATAGAGAGGCAACCCGGCGGCTGCTGAAACTCAGCGGGGTTCAAGCATGCATGAACGTGTAAACAGCGGCATCAGAGCAGCTGAGACGACTATGCAGGTTGTCGAATGAGTAAGCATCTTGGATGTGTGACAGATCGGAAAACCGGGATATGGGAACCAGAGTGGCGCCGTCGACGAAGTCGCCAAGGCCTAGGAAGGGACGGAAAGTTGGCAAACCCAGAGGGAGAACTTGCCGCTGGACAGGGGAGCTGGATGAGGTTCTGAAGGCTGCTTGGGCACGTGGAGGCCTGCGCGCCGCCTGGCGGGCCATCCGGCAGTACCAACCAACGTGGTCACGGTATTCGGTCAAGAAGCGCGCCGCGACGCTAGGGCTGTGCCGGCGCAGAGCAGCTCGCTGGACTGACACGGACGAGAACCATTTGCTCTGGTCCATCGACAGCAATGCATCGCTGGCGTTGATTGCCGAACGGCTTGGCCGCACTGTCGCAGCCGTCCGGAAGCGGCTCAGGGATCTCGATTACACGGCAGAGAGTCTGGGAGGATTCAAAGTCAAGGATGTCGCAGAGATGTTTGGGGTCCCACCGTCAAGGGTTCAATATTGGGTTGCTGAAAAACTGTTGCTTACGAAAGGTGGCCGCATCACCGATAGCTCGGTGTCGAAGTTCCTCGCCGACCATCCCGAGAAGATTCCATTCGAGAGTCTGAACGTGGACATGCAGAACTGGCTTCGGGAGATGGGATACCCAGGCCGCGGAGCTATGCCGAAAGGGGCCGGGGCAATTAACGAATGAGGGCTACGTTCTCCGATTGACACAGTAGACGTCGGCAGATTCAAGCCATTCGGAGAACGACGGGCAAGGGTTGGGAGGCATCTGGGACCACTCATCATGGCAGCGTCGGTTGTAATGAATGAGCCGTTGGTAGCGAGGATGGTGAAGAACCTTGTAGCGCAGTGCCGCGTACCATCCCTCCGATCGCGCCGCGCTACGCCAACTCGACTCGCCGAAGCGCAAGAGACGAGAGAAGAGAGATCGGGCCCATATCGGTCCAACTCCGGAGGAGGGCAGAAGACCGGGGCATCGGTTTCGCAGATCCGCCGACACCGCCTCATCAAGGGGTTGTCCTGGTTCGGTCAGGGCGTCGACCCACAGTGTGAGCGCTCGCGCTTCAAGCAGATTGGTGACGGCCTTATTGAGGCGCGGCCCTTCCACTGTTCCAAGGGCTTGAACGGCGCGAGCTTTCTCGCCGCCAGGACGTGCCAGTCTGCGGGTGGCAAGAACTTCCGATGTCCATTGTTCCAGCGTCGGCCATCTGGCCGGTGCCGCATGGCGCCAATCGGCCTTCGTCCGTTCCCACGTCGTCCAGGCCTGTTCGGTGCGGAGATCCTTGTACGCGTAGTACATCAGAGCATCGAACCAGCCTTCGACTCTTGGCTCGGCGAAAAAG
>Ga0335077_10002493_pt1 | contig 21977 bp, 21 predicted proteins | sample Lox_Sample_31_FD_207151 | JGI IMG/M metagenome (GOLD analysis project Ga0335077, IMG submission 207151) | Soil microbial communities from Loxahatchee National Wildlife Refuge, Florida, United States - Lox_Sample_3.1 | ecosystem: Environmental > Terrestrial > Soil > Wetlands | place: USA...
AGCGCCCCAGCGATGCAGCCCACCCACAGCTCCATGCTACGCCGCACTTCGACGGGGCCCTCGCCTCGCACGACAACGTCCGAGACCGCGAAATGGCCGCCGGGTTTGAGCACGCGCAGAGCCTCCCACAAGACCTTGTCCTTGTCGGCGGACAAGTTGATGACGCAATTCGAAATGATCACGTCCACGGAATTGTCCGGCAGCGGGATGTTCTCAATTTCTCCTTTGAGGAACTCGACATTCTCCACGCCGGCTTTGCGTTGATTCTCGCGCGCGAGAGCGAGCATGTCGTCGGTCATGTCTAGGCCGTAAGCCTTGCCGGCAGAACCGACACGTCTTTACCCGCGCATCCATGGCTGCCGGCATTTGGTTGTTCGATCTTCCGCTCAGGAGGTCCCGTTTGGACTGAACACGCAGGAGTTCGAGGACCAGCTTCGCGGCGGATGAAAGGCCGTGGTCGATGCGCAATCGTCAGGTCGCACCGGGCGGTGTGGGTGAGAGAGTGTAATCCCGCATCTGTTGACACGGCTAGCAGTCTGTAATAACATTGTTATTACTATGAAAGCACTACCGGTGATCGTCCGCCGCATTGGTAACTCGCTCGGCGTTGTGATCCCGAAGCCGGTTTTGGCTCAAGTCGGGCTGTCCGAGCAGGCCGAGCTGACCGTTGAACGCGGGGCGATAGTGTTGCGGAAGCCTCGCAAGTCTGCCCGCTCCGGGTGGGCGGAGGCCGCCCAGTCGATCGCGACTCGGGGCGAGGACGAGCTCTTGATGGGAGAGTTTGCAAATGCTTCTGATCTGGAGCTTGAGTGGTGAAGCGCGGCGAGATATGGCTCGTTGCTCTCGACCCCACCGTCGGAAGTGAAATCAAGAAGTCGCGGCCCTGCGTCATCGTTTCTCCCCCCGAGCTCAATCAGCATCTGCGCACAGTTATCGTCGCACCGATGACTAGCAGGGGCTTCGCAGCGCCGTTCCGAGTGCCGGTAACGCATGCGGGAACAAAGGGCTTGATCGTGCTCGATCAAATCCGAACGGTGGACAAGATTCGCCTAGGCAAGCGGCTCGGCATGCTCACTGCAAAGACACTGTCCGCCGTTCTGATCACTCTGCAAGAACTATTCGCAGAATAATGGGTGCTCGCGGCAGTCCGCAATTGCTTGCTGCGAGCAGGCCGGCCAGAAGCTGCGTAGAGCACACGCGAGGTACTGCCCGCATCGTTCCTTTGCCCTCCTGGCTCTGGCTCTTGCATCGTCGCGCTCCGTCGCTCAGGAGGTTTGCGGTGTCTTCGAATCCCTTGCCCAGTGAAAGCAGTCCCGAATCGGGTGTGCGAGGCCCGCGCATGAACTGCAAGTAGTGGTCTGTTCATCAACGCCGCTTCCCGAGGTGGTACGAGGCACTCGTGGGTAATAGTGCTGTTCCAAGCGACCAGCAAGGATTCGGCGGTTTAGCTGAGGTGGGTCTACCGCTGGGTCAGGCCGCTGGGCGTATCTCTGTGGAAATTCCGAGCGCAACGAGCAAGGCAGTATCCAGCTCGCGCAGCTTTTCGCCGCTTAGTTCGCCGACAAAATCAGTCAGCCGCGATTTCTCAAGGCTCATCAGACCATCGCACTGAATTGCGCTTTCGTGCTTGAGGCCTTCGCCGGTGCCCACGGCGACCTGCGTCGACAGGCCGTGCCCACGCGTGAACACCGGAGCACAAACTACAGTCGAGTACGTCGAATCGATTAGCGGCTGACGGCTTACGACGACGAAGACGCGGGCAGGCTTTGGATCACCGGTCGGTCGCCGCACGCGGTACAACTCTCCACGCTTCATTCATCCGCCGTATGGGCCTGGAACGTCAGGGCATCGCTCATTTCGGCGTTGAGCTGTGCCGCATGGCGGTTTATTGCGGCGACCTCTCGGGCATCCTTACGGGCCTGGGCACGACGATTGACGAATTCCCGCAGGATCTGTTCGATGTACGCAGAACGAGAGATTTTTGGGCCCGCCAGTTTGTCAATGCTCGCGACGAGATCCTCGGACAGCGTCAGGGAAGTCTTGGCTTTCATCCTACCTTTATACTACCGAAGTAGGATATCGGCAACCGCCAGCTGGTCTACTGCTGGATCGACGCCAATGTCTAGCGGAAGTCGACCGGTCGAGGTCCAGCGAGGAGGTGGCGGGGTTTTCGGGGATTTCCCGCCTGAGGCGTACTGCTACCAGTAATCCTCGGTGAAGCACACGAGTAATGACTGTTCCCGAGGGTCTGAGTAACGGCCTTTGAGCAACTGCTCGGTCGTAAACTGTGTGCGAGCAAAAAACACATTTGGAACCGGGTGTCCGCCGATTCAGAGATTCAGACCGGTAGGGCAAAGATTCGACGCAGCGCCTTGCTCCGCCCGGCGGGGTCGACCCCGAGGGCGAGCAGCTGCCGCGCTTCCAGCTGTCGTGCCCGGGCGCTCTCGACGGGTACCATTGGATAGCGGCCCAACGAGATCAGTTTCTCCTGGCCTTCAAAGCGGTAGCGGAAACGCCAGTAGCGGCTGCCTGGCGGCATGACGAGCAGGTGGAGGCCGCGGCCGAAGGACACCTTGCGCTGATAGCGCACAAAGGCGCTTCTAGCTCGCCGACCGGGAGCGCCTCGACGGGAATGGGGTGAGATCTGGTGCGTTAACGGAAGTCGGGTATGCTCAGGACTGACCGGCATGTTCTTACCCGAGAGCGCCTGATCCCAGAGTTCCCGGAGAGAGCTCATTCGCCCGTCGTGCTCGTAGGCGAGGGTGAACTGGCGCTTACGGATCCGATGAGCAAGCTCAATCCCCGAGAATGTAACCGTGGCCGTCCGGAACGACTTGAGTCCAAGCATTGGCGCGCAGCGTCGCTTGACTGCGCGGTGATCCTGCTCAACGATGTTGTTGAGATAGCGACGCGAGCGCACGGTTACCAACTGCCACCGCGGATCCTCTGCGCGAAGCAAGCGCAGGCCGCGATGCGAGGCGGCGTTTCCGTCGAGATTGATCTTCGCCGGCCATGACTCTGTGACCTTGACTGCTTGGCGAAAGAACTCCTGCGCCGAATCTATGGATCGGTCTGCAGAGAGCAGCGAATGGACAGACTTTCCGTCGCGATCGACAGCCCGATAGAGGTAGTTCCATCGGCCTCGGACAGAGACGGCAGTTTCGTCCATCCGCCAGGACGAATTGATTGGCCTCGCGAATCGGGCCCAGCGTCGCTCAAACTCTGGCACGTGGTGCTGCACCCAGCGCATGATGGTGGTGTGGCTCACGGCGACATCGCGCTCTTGCATCATTGCAGACAGATCGCGATAACTGAGCCGGTACGTCAGGTACCAACGGACGTAGAGCTCGATGACTTCGGCGCAGAAGCGTCGACGTCGATAGATCGCGTCGCGGTGGCGGGCGGCGGGCATATGAGACCTCCGATTAGCAGGTCTCGATCTTAGAGCTCACCGTTAATGCACCAGAACCCATTCGTACCCGCAGGTCCCTGACGACGGCAAGGATCGGGATGGTATGGCCTGAGCTGTAGGAAAAGGCGGAAAAGGCCGCGATTCTGCGGAGTTAGCGATCCGTGTGGTACCCGCTGATACAGGATGCTACGGGGTGGGAAAAGGCCGTTGGCGCCCCCGGCCGGAGTTGAACCGACGACCTACCGCTTAGGAGGCGGTCGCTCTATCCACTGAGCTACGGGGGCGCTCGCCGCATTCTAGCGGGCTGCGAGCGCTTGTGTCCGCCGCATCGAGCCGCGGTTGGAAGAGGCGCGTTTCTCCTGTCTCGAGCACTTGAAAATCCGTCTCCGAGATGCCGTGTCGGCGCCGCGCGGCGCCGAGCTCGAGAATTGGATCATCGATGCCCTCGTCGGTCAGGCGAAAGCAGCCGAAGTGAGTGCCAACGGATACTTGCGGCTGCAGATCCAGATGCGCGCGCACTGCATCCTCGGGATTCATGTGTTGCGGGGCCATGAACCAGCGCGGCTCGTAGGCGCCTATTGGCAGTAACGCCAACTCCGGCGCGCCGAGACGCTCGCGGAGCTGGCGGAAGTGATCGCCGTAACCGGTATCGCCGGCAAAGAACAGGCGCCGTGTGCCAAGCTGCACGTGAAAGCCGCCCCAGAGCGTGCGATTTCGATTGCGCCCGCTGCGCCCAGACCAATGTTGTGCGGGGGTCATGGTGATCATAGCGCCGCCCACCTGGGTGCTCTGCCACCAATCCAGCTCACGGATGGAGTGCAGGCCAAACTGTTCGAGAAAGGCTCGATTGCCTAGTCCCGTAATGAAAGTCGGACGATGCGCGCGCTCGAGGCGCAGCAGCGTGTCGATATCGAGATGATCGTAGTGATTGTGTGAGATCAACACGAGATGTAGCGGCGGAAGCGCCTCGAAGGCGAGCCCTGGAGCACGCACGCGCTTGGGCCCCATACGGCGTAGCGGGGTCACACGCTCGGAGTAGACCGGGTCCGTGAGAATGCTCAGTCCCTGGAGCTGAATCAAAAAAGTAATGTGGTTGACGAAGGTCAACGCCGTCTGTCCCGTCTCCAGTTGGACGGGAAGGGCAGGAGTGGCGCGATTCTCCACCCACTTCGGCCACGGTTTGCTCTTGGACGTGAAGCGCCAGCGCAGGAAGTCCCAAAACGAGCGTCCGGTGGAGGCGTTTGAGTTGAAGAAGGAGCGGCCGTCGAAATGATCCGAGGGCGGCCCGAGATGGCCTGGTCCGCCAGCTACAGAATGCAAGGTGTCGCGGATTCGGGAGCGTTGCGGCGGCGGAGCGTCGCGCCCTCGGTTCGCTGTGTCCATCTGGGTTAGTGTAGGAGTCACCAGCACACGGATGCAAAGAGGCCATGCGCGCAATCCTCGAGGCAGCAACGACTCACGTGCAACGCTCGGTCGTCACCATCGGAATCATCGCGACCCTCATAGGGTGCTCGGCGATTCCAACCTGTCCGCCCGGCCAAGCTCAGCCGGCGAAGCTGAGGTACGAGGCGGCGAAATGGTCGCAACTACCCGGCTGGGACAAGGACGAGCTCAAGGACGCGTGGCCCGCGCTCCTGCAGAGCTGTAGCGCAATCGGGGTACGAACCGAATGGTCCTCCGCGTGTGCCGCTGCGCGCAGCGCGCTCATCGCTACGTCCGGTGATGCGCGCACGTTCTTCGAAACCTACTTCGAGCCATATGCCGTGATCGAGCAGAGCGGGTCCCATCGACGCGACGCGGGCCTCATCACCGCATATTACGAACCGTTGCTGCGTGGCGCGCGCGAGGCGTCTGCGCAGTTTGCCGTCCCGCTCTACGCTCCGCCCCCCGATCTGTTGACCGTAGAGCTTGATTCCATGTACCCCGAGCTCAAGGGCAAGCGCGTGCGCGGGCGACTGCAGGGCCACACGGTGGTGCCTTATTTCAGCCGCGCGGAGCTGGCTGCGGACCCGAGCCTGCACGGCAACGAGATCGTCTGGGTAGCCGACGCGCTCGATGCCTTCCTGCTCGAGGTGCAAGGATCTGGACGGGTGCAGCTGCCCACGGGGGAGACGATCCGCGTCCGATACGCGGACGAGAACGGCCAGCCGTATCACTCGATCGGTCGCTATCTGGTCGATCGGGGCGAGCTTCCCCTGGCCGCCGCGGATCTTGCGGGGATCCGCCAGTGGGCCGCCGAGCATCCCGATCGACTGCAGGAGCTGCTCGATGCCAATCCGAGTGTGGTGTTCTTTCGTGCGGACGCGCTTACGAACCCGGAGGAGGGGCCCAAAGGAGCTCTCGGTGTCCCGTTGACTCCCGGACGCTCCATTGCGGTCGATCGCGCGTTCCTGCCGCTCGGAGCACCGATGTTTCTGGCTACGCTGCAGCCAGGTTCAACGACGCCCTTGGAGCACCTTGTGCTTGCGCAGGACACCGGAGGTGCGATCCGCGGCCCCGTGCGTGCTGATCTGTTCTGGGGCACCGGGTCGGCAGCGGCGGAGCAGGCTGGTCGGATGCGAGAATCCGGCCGTCTCTGGCTGCTGTGGCCCAAGGATGCGCCTCCGCCAGCGCACTGATTTGGGTGGGTAATGCCCGGCCGCTCGACCCCCCACAGTAGACAGTTCCCCAGCAGGTCGACGCTACGGTATTCTGGCACCGCAGAGCGGATCTCACGAGATATGGCAGCCCGGGGGAGTCGGCCAGGTTCAGTGGCCTCCGCGCTCGATTACCTAGAACAGTGAGAATGCTGAAATGCAGCTGAGCAAGACCGCCTACTACGCGGATTTCGGGGTGTACGCCCTCTCCATTGGAGTGCTCACCACGACGGCCGCCGTTTCCGGCGACTGGCTGCAGCGTGCGCAGTGGCTCGGCGCGGCGGCCATCGGCTTGGCCGTCTGGACCCTCATTGAGTATGCGCTACACCGCTTCGTGTTTCATGGCATGGCGGGATTCTCGATGTTGCATGGACGGCATCACACGGCCCCCAAGGCGTTCATCGGCACGCCGACTTGGGTGAGCTTGTCGGTTCTTGCTTTCGGCATCTTCTGGCCCACGTGGCGCGCCGTCTCGCTCAATGTCGCAAGCGGACTGACCGCCGGGGTGATGCTCGGCTTCTTCTGGTACGGCCTCGTGCATCACGCGATCCACCATCGCAGACCGCGCGCGCTTGCCGCTCGGATCATGGTCGCCTCTCATCGTCACATGCGACATCACTACTCCACTCAGCTCGGCAACTTCGGCGTAACGACCTCCCTCTGGGATCACGTGTTCGGTACGGCTCTCGACGAGTCAGGAGCGGGTCGTCACACTCGCACCACGCGAGCAAGCTACGGCGCCGGGTAGCCGCTCACAGTTATCTTTTGCGGCGGTAGCGTATGATCGTGAGCTCATGCGCGAAACGTTCCCGCTGTGCCACTGAGTTCGCTCACCAACACGTGGCCACTGCTCCTCGGCATGGGTATCCTCATGCTCGGAGCAGGACTGCAGGGCACGCTCCTCAGTCTACGTGCCACACTCGAAGGTTTTCCGACGCCGGTCACCGGCGCCATCATGTCCTGCTATTACGTCGGGTATCTGCTCGGTACTCTGACGGCACCGCGTCTGCTGCGTCAGGTGGGACACATCCGTGTGTTCGCAGCGCTTGCAGCGATCGCGTCCGCTGCGATTCTGGTACAAGCCTCCTTCATTCATCCGGTGGTCTGGGGACTGATGCGCCTGCTCTCCGGATTGTGTTTCGCGGGCATCTATGTCGTTGCGGAGAGCTGGCTCAACGATCGCGCGAGCCACGCCAACCGCGGTAGTCTCTTCGCGATCTACATGCTCACCCTGTACGTGGGCCTCGGCGCGGCCCAGTTCCTACTGGTCCTTGCGAACCCGCGCACGCCCACGCCGTTCATGCTCGTCTCGGTGCTGGTCTCGTTGGCCATGGTGCCCATCGTGATCTCGGCTCAGAAGACACCCGAGATCGCCGTGCCGAGCAAAGTCCACTATCGCGACCTGTATCGCAACTCACCGCTTGGCGTCGTCGCCGTGACGCTTTCCGGCATGATCTCGTCAATCATTTTCTCGATGGGGCCCGTGTATTCACGACTCAGCGGCCATGCCACGACCGGCGTTGCGGCGTTTATGGCGGTGAGCATCCTGGCGGCCGTACTGACGCAATATCCTATCGGGCGGCTTTCCGACCGCATCGATCGTCGTACGGTCATCGCCATCGTGTGCGCGCTCGCCACCATCGTTGCTGCCAGCGTCGCCGCCTTCGGTCCGCTACCGCGTGGGGCGTTTCTGCTCCTCACGGCGCTCTTCAGCGGTTCGGCACTGACGCTGTACTCGCTCGCCGTATCGCATGTGAACGATAAGCTCGAGCCGGCGCAGATGATCGCCGCGAGCAGCTCACTACTGATGTTGAACGGCGCCTCCGCCGCAATCGGTCCCGTCCTCGCCGGAAGCCTGATGGCCGCGTTCGGGCCGCCCGCCTACTTCGCTACGCTGGCGACGCTGACGGGCCTGCTCACACTCTACGATCTGTGGCGCAAGGTGCGCCGCAAGCCTGTGCCGCCTGCACAAAAAGGTCCGTTCATCAGCGCGCATCCGCAGGGCTTGACGGGACAGATCGCCGTCGGTGCCGAGATCGGCTCGAGGACGGACCGACCCTCGGAGCTCGCGAGCTCCGCGCCGGCGCCGCGCAGCGATGGATCAATCAGGGCGGATCCGTACAGCAGCGCGCCGTAACGAGCGCTTCACGCGGTACGCGCCACGCGCAGCATGGCCGCCAGGCTGCGCTCCACATCCGCATCGGTCGTAGCCCAGCTGCATACGCTGATACGCATCGCCGTGTGGCCTTGCCATACCGTGGCACCACACCAGCAGGTGCCCTCCCTTTGTAACGCTGCGATTACGGTGCGCGTGCGCTCCGCGTCACCGAACGTCACCAGCACCTGATTGAGTGCCACGTCGTTGAGCACCCCATAGCCTGCCTCACGCAGTCCCTGAGCAAAGCGGCGCGCTTGTCGACAGTTGCGCTCGAACAACTCTGCAAGTCCGTCGCGGCCGAGCGAACGTAGCGCCGCCCAGATCTCCACACCGCGCGCGCGGCGCGAGAGCTCGGGAGTGAAGTCCGAAGGATTGCGCCGCGTGCTCTGCGTCGGAAGGTATTCTGCCGTGATCGCCATCGAGGCCTGCAGTGCGTGCGCGTCTCTGCAGAATGCGAGGCCGCTGTCGTAGGGGACATTGAGCCACTTATGTGCATCCGTCGCCCATGAGTCCGCCTGCTCCAGTCCTGCGGCGAGATGGTGCAGCGAGGGCGCCGCTTTCGCCCAAAGCCCGAAGGCTCCGTCGACATGCACCCAGGCGCCAGCGGCATGAGCGGCGGCTATCAAAGGCACGAAAGGATCGAACGCGCCCGTGTTGAGATTTCCCGCCTGCAGACACAGGATCGTCGGACCTTTGATCTCGGGCAAGGCATCGGCCCGCATGCGGCCCTGCCCATCGACGGCGACACGCAGTATCCGACTGCGGCCCAGTCCCAGCATTCCGAGAGACTTGAGCAAAGTTGGATGCGCCTCCTCGCCAGTGATGACGGTGATGCGCGGCGCACCGAAGAGACCATCCGCCTCGACGTTCCAGCCGGCGTTTGCCAACACGGCATGACGTGCCGCCGCGAGCGCCGTGAAATTGGCCACGGTCGCACCGGTGACGAAGCCGCCTCCCGTTGCGGGAGGCAATTCAAACAACTCGATCAGCCAGCGCAGCGCCACCTCCTCGACGCGCGACACAGCGGGCGTGACTTCGTAAAGCGCGGCGTTCTGATCCCACGCGGACGCGAGCCAATTCGCAGCCAGTGCGGCCGGCAGCGCACCGCCGATCACGAAGCCGAAGAAGCGCGGCCCTGCCATGGCCATGGTCGCAGGCGAGACCAGGCGTGCGAGCATGGCGAGCGTCTCGGACGCACTCGCGCCCGCATGTCTCAACGGCTCGTCGAGTTCGCGCAGTGCGTCGATGGCCGCGGGATGCGGCGCGACGTTGCGCTTCTCCAGCGTCTGCAAATACTGGCGCGCCAGGCGCGCCGCTTCATCGAGTATCGCGTACATCGAGTGCTCTTCTGGTGCGTTGCGTCATTGCATCATAAATCGTACGAGCCCGATCGTGTGGTCCAGCCACCGCGCCAGGGCACAGCGGCGCAAGTCGCGCGGTGTTTGAAACGCCGTGCGGAATCTATCGTCGACCGTTCGCCCGGCGTGCGCTGTGCGCGCCTTGCGCGCAATGACGCGGCGCGATGCACAGTCGTGACCGTAACGGTGTGCTCGGTCGACGCCGTAGTTGCTGTCGCGTGTTCTGGGACCAAAGTCCGATGTCGGCCTCTTTGACCCTGACGTAGAATCGCTTTCGATCACGCGACGTCTACTCGATTAAGCAGATGAAATCCGTTTGGCACCAAACACTCGCTTGCCGGTCGCCGCGCTCGTTGGCCCTTTTTCGGGCCTGTCAGCGACGTTCACTGTCACCGTCTCCCCCCTCGGTGACTGCGTCAGGCTGTCACAGCCCTTCGAAGCTCATCGCTCTCGCAGACTTCAAGGGTACCAATGGGCCGATGCGGGCCGTGGCATTGACGTGCTGGAATCGCACGGAATGCGCCGCGCCTAGGAGCTGACAGAGCGCGGCGACGGGCAGCTGTGGCACGGGATGCCGGAGGAGAGAACGCGCTTCGCGCGTCTGATACCAGCGATTGATCCGGCCGTGAAGTGTGCCGGCCGTGGCCGGCGGCACGCATCGCCGCCGGCGGGGAGTGCTTCTACTTGGACACCGATCGCTTGAACATGCGATCGATCTTCTCGTTCGTCTCGTTGACCGCCGACTGAGAAGCCTGCGCAGCCGAGAGCGCCTGGTTGGCCGTGCTCTGGGCGCCGCTCGCCGCCTGATTCGCCGCCTGGGCGGAGCTGCTCGCCTGATCGGCCGAGGACTTCGCCGCCTGCACGTCCGATTGCAGCTTGCTCACCTGAGACTTGAGATCCGCGATGTCCGCCTGCAGGGGCTTGAGATCCGTGCAGCCGACAAGACCGGTGACGACTGCCGCAGCAGCCACTTTCATGATCATTGCGCTCTTCATGGAGAGATCCTTTTGCGCGTAGTTGGGGTTGCGCCAGCCTGACTGACCGTAGCAGCGCGCGCAGGGATCACAGATCGACCGCACGCAGTCTGCGATTCAGCGCGAACTATGGAAGGCGTCTTCCGCATTGGATATGGGACTTTGGTCGGATCTGAACTTTGGCTTGCGAGGACGAATATCTGTGCCTCGCACCATGGCGGCGACTTCGCCGTCGCAAGCCTACAAGACGCCAGATCCGATGAACGCTCAGGCGGTAGTGTCGATCCTCGATGATGATGCTTCCATAGTGCTGGCACTCGCGCGGATGCTGCACGTAGAAGGATTCTTTACGCGCACGTGGACCTCCGCCGCAACGTTCCTCGCCACATTCAACCCGGACCTACCGGGTTGCCTCGTGACGGATCTGATCATGCCTGAGATGAGCGGTCTCGAGCTGCAGAGCGCGCTCGCGGCGCGCGACTGCAGCCTGCCGATCGTGTTCCTGAGCGGACGCGGTGATATCGGGGCAACTGTGGAAGCAATGCGAGGAGGCGCCATCAGCTTTCTCTGCAAACCTGTCGGTCGAACGGAGCTGACTGCTGCGGTGCGCGAGGCGATCGCACATGATGCCGCGCGGCGGGCGAAGCTCACGGTGCGTCGCCGGGTGCGCGCGCTCATGCAGGACCTGACGCCGCGTGAGAGTCAAGTCCTGGAACTCGTGGCGCTGGGGCTCACGAACAAGGAGATTGCTGCGCTGCTCGGTGCCGCAGAGAAGACGATCAAAGTTCACCGCGGCCGGTTGATGGAGAAGATGCGCGTGAGGTCGGCGGCCGCGCTGCTGCAGCTGCTGCTGTCGGCAGATCTGGCGCCCGCGCCGTTACCCGCGCGAGGGCACCCGCCTGCACTGCAACTAAGCCATTGATGGCGAAGTTATCGGCCGCGCTCAGATTCGTTGATCGAGCGGTACCTGAGTAGGAAAAGGAACGCCCATCGCGGGCTCGCTGGGTGAGACGCGTGCCAGGGTGCCGACCAGAGCGGCGACGGACCTGACTTGCATTTTCTCCATGAGCCGACCCCGATGCACCTTGATGGTCTTCTCGGAGGCTCCGAGCGCGGCGGCGATCTGCTTGTTGAGCATTCCCTTAGTGACGAGCTCGAGAACCTGGCGCTCGCGACGCGTCAGGCTCTCAATGCGCCGTTGCACGGCTTGACGCTCGTGCTGGGCTGCACGCGTCGTCGCATCTCTGGCGATCGCTTCGCGCACGGCGGCCACGAGCTCGGTGCGCCGCACGGGCTTCGGCAGAAAACTGATGGCACCCGCCTTCATTCCCTGCACGGTCGTCGGAATATCACCATGTCCGGTGATGAATATGATCGGTCTCTCGACGCCGCAGTCGAGCAGCGCTCGCTGGAGCTCGAGTCCGCTCATGGTGGGCATGAGGACATCTGTGACCAGGCAGCCAGGCACCTCCGGGTCGTAGGTCTCGAGGAATTCGGATACGGACGTCCACGTGCGAACTGCGAAGCCTTCGGCGTGCAGGATTCGCGCAAGCGCCACGACCACTGATTCCTCGTCGTCCAGGACGAAGACGATGGGCTGCGTGTCGTTCATGGCCTACTCCTTGGTTATTAGAGCTATTGTTCGGCTCCTCGAGCCCCCACAGGCAGAAGTAATATCACCCCGCCTGTTACTGTTCCACCCCCAATTGTAATCTCAGCCCGCCCGTATGGGACCAAGGTCCCATAGACGGGAAAGAGCAACCCCGCCCCTCCTTTCGGGTGCTTAGGGCCGAGGCCGGTCCACGGCAGCGTGAATGGTCGCGATCAGGTGATCGCGTCGCAGAGGCTTGGCAAGGTAAGCGACGGCGCCGTCGGCCAGACACTGCTCGCGCATGGTCGGTTGATCGTGTGCGGTGACGACGATAATCGGCAAGTGAATCTGTGCCAGCGTGAGCCGCCGCTGCAGATCACGACCGGTCAGACCAGGCATCTGAAAGTCGAGAATCAGGCAGTCGGGAAGCCCCTTCGGCAGAGAATCAAGAAATTCTTGGCCGCTGGCGTATACGGCGACCTCAAAGCGACAGGCAAGCAGCATCCGTGCCAGAGCGCGCCGGACTGACTCCTCATCATCGACGATGGCAATGACAGGTGACTTGGCCATGCCTTTCAGCGAGGCGCGACGCTCGCTGCGCGTTGTGCGCGCACGCCAGCGGACACGCCACAATTCTGGCGTCGGCGTCGCCGGAGACGACGCGACGCCGCGCCAGAGCGGGCAATTGCATCTCCTCGATCACGTTGCCGCACGTGCACGCACGCTGCCATCCTGCCCGAGTGATGTACGGCCTGCGCGCACTTCGCGTGGGCGGCGGGTGATGCGGAGTTGCTGCGCGCCCAAGCACGAATAGTACGGCGGTCGGCACAAGTGGCCGTCGGACCAAGGGCTTATTGCCTGCACGGCCCACGGCGACTGCTGCGTCGCAGCAGTTGAGTGCGCGAGTTGACTGCTGCTCTCGGCGCGCCGGTCAAGTCACTATCACGTCGCTTTGCTACCATAAGACGATAAGAGGGAGCGACCGCTTACGTCGGCGTGGGCATGAAGCTGTTGCCCGGCGTTGCGGGACAGTGTTTAAGGGGTAACGGATATGAGTTTCGCGGCGGGGCTTCGCAGGTTCGATCGCGGGCTGCTCTTGCGCAACGCGCTAACTTTGGCCGCGCTCGCAATCGCATACTACCTCGCCTACGCCTGCGCCATCGCCTTAAGCGAGCGGACGGCCCTCGCGCTCTGGTTTCCAGGCTCGATCCTGCTGTGCGCGCTGTTGCGAACGCGGCCGCGACAGTGGTGGTTGTTGCTGCTGGTGACGCTGCCGCTGCGGCTGCTGATGCCCGTTCCAGCGGATACTCCCTTGCCACTCACGCTGTGCAGATGGGCGATCGGCTGTACGGAGGCTCTGTTCGCGGCTGCCTCCTTGCGAGTGCTCCTCAGGAATCCGTTTCGCTTCGACAGCGTGCGCGACCTCGCCCTCTACGGCTTGGTTGCCGTCCTCGCGGCGCCGGCCCTTGCCGCCTGCGGCGGCGCTTTCGTACAGCACGCGCTCGGCGAGGACTATTGGCTGAACTGGCAGCATTGGTTCTATGGCGGTGCGCTGGCCGGCCTCATCATTACGCCCGCCCTGTTTTATTGGGTGCTCCGGCCCGTAGATCTGCGGCGTGTGAGTCCTGCGCGCTGGATCGAAGGTTCCGTGCTGCTGCTGGGCCTGCTGGTGAGCACGCTCGTGGCCTTCGAGCCGGTATTGGGCGATCACGGTATCGCCGACACGCGCTTTTACGCTCCGGTCGCTTTCCTGGTCTGGGCTGCCATTCGTTTCGGCATGCTCGGGGCATCGGGTGCGATCGGACTGGTGGCGTTCTTTGCGGTTGTCACCGCCATGAACGGCCGCGGACCCTTCGCGGGCGAATCGCAACTGGCGACAGCCGCGAGTCTGCAGGAGTTCCTGCTCCTGCGGGCGATTCCGCTGTACATCGTCGCGGTGCTCATCGATCAAGCGCGCCGCTCCGCCAACGTCCTGCAAGAGAGTGAGCAGCGCTTTCGCACTCTGGCCGATGCAGCTCCGATGCTCACCTGGGTTGCGGGCACGGACAAGCACTGTCAGTTCTTCAACAAGGGCTGGTTGGACTTCACGGGGAGAACGCTGGCCGAGGAGCTCGGCGCCGGCTGGCTGGACGGAGTGCATCCGGAGGACTTGCAGCACTGCCGCGCCACGTACGAGTCGAGCTTCGATGCAAGGCGGCCCTTCGAGATGGACTATCGTCTGCGCCGCCACGACGGCGAGTACCGCTGGGTCCTGGACAAAGGAACCCCGCGTTACGGGCGGAGCGGGGAGTTCCTCGGTTTCATCGGCGCGGCGATCGATGTGACCGATCGCCGCGAGCACGAGGCGGCGCTACGCGCGAGTGAGGAGCGCTATCGGGAGGTGGTCGAGAGTCAGACGGACTTTGTGTGCCGCTTGCTGCCGGATACGACCCTCACCTTTGTCAATGAAGCCTATTGCAGATTCCTGGAACGCAGTCGTGAGGAGCTGCTCGGCGCGAAGCTGCTCGCGCTCCTGCCGGCGAGCGCCCGCATCCCCGTGACCCAGTGCTTGGCGGCGGCGGAGCGGGGTCTTGGACCGAACAAGTGGGAGTGCGAGATTCCGCTTCCTAATGGTAAGACCGCGGCGCAGTGCTGGGTGTGTCATCCGATCCTCGATGCGAACGGTACGTTGCAGGAATTCCAGGTCATCGGTCACGACGTGACGGACCGCAAGTACGCGGAGGAAGTGGACCGCAAGCTCAGTCATGCCGCGCGGCTTGCCGCGATCGGTGAGCTGACGGCGATGGTGGCCCATGAGATCAACCAGCCACTGTGCGCGATCTTGAGCAACGCCGAGGCTGCCGAAGCGCTGCTGGAGTCTGATCACCCACCGCTTGACGAGTTGCGTGCGATCATGGCCGATATCTGTCGGGATGATCTGCGCGCCGACGAAGTCGTGCGGCGTATTCGGGCACTGACGCACAAGCGGCAGACGAAGCTGCAGCCATTGGATCTCAACAGAACGGTCGAGGATGTGCTGCGTCTCGCAGCCGGTGACGCCCTGCGTCGACGGGTGCAGATCCAGCGCGAGCTGGCGCCCGAGCTGCCGCCCGTGCGCGCGGACGGCCCCTCGCTCGAGCAAGTTCTGCTCAATCTGGTTGTCAATGGCATGGACGCGATGAGCGGTACTGCGGAGGAGGAGCGGCTGCTTACGGTGCAAACCAAGACCCTCAGCGGCGGCAGTGTCGAGGTCGCCGTGGCTGATCGCGGCCATGGAATACCCACGGACAAAATGGCCCGTCTCTTCGAGTCGTTCTTTACGACCAAGCCTGAGGGCATGGGCCTCGGCCTGTCGATCGCGAGCTCGATCATACAGGCGCACCAAGGGCGCATCTGGGCCGAGAACCGCGCAGGGGGTGGCGCCGTGTTTCACTTCACCGTGCCGAGCGCCGAACGTCCGCTCGCAGCGAGCCCGGAGTTGACAGGACTGACCGTCGCCTGAGGCGCAGGCGCGACGCGGCTGACGCACCTGCAATACGCCTTTGGTCCGAGTGCATTGGATCAATGCCCGAGTACGCTCACGTGATGCGTCGCCCGCAACGGGCGACGCGCAACTGTGGTCGCGATGGAGACGAGCCGTGAGAACGATGCGCATGACTGTGTTTCTTGCGTTGGCGGCCGTGGCGGCCGGCATTGCGCTGGCAGATTCCTACGACGACACGATCAAGCTGTTCCAGGACGCGGGGCAGAGCGCCTCGTTCTTCAAGAACAGTTATGGCTACGCCGTGTTTCCGACCATCGGCAAGGCCGGGTTCGGTGTGGGCGGCGCCCACGGAAGCGGGCGCGTGTACAAAGCGGGGAAGTGGGTAGGTGACACGTCAATGACGCAGTTGAGCGTTGGGTTTCAGGCAGGCGGGCAAGCCTACAGCGAGATCATATTCTTGCAGGATCAACGGGCTTTCGATGAGTTTACGAGCGGCCAATTCGAGTTCGACGCAAGTGTCGGCGCGGTAGCGATCACGGCCGCAGCAGGTGGCTCGGCAGGAACTCAGGGAACCAGCGCAGGCGCGAGCGGCGGCAAGAAGGATGCGGCTACGATCGGCGAGTACCACAAGGGAATGGCCGTCTTCACGATCGTCAAGGGCGGCGCCATGTACGAAGCGGCGTTGGCCGGGCAGAAATTCAAGTACAAGCCGCGCGCCGCGGGCTGACAGCACCGCGACCGCCGGTCGATCCCGGCCGGTGGCCCGGCGGGGGGGCGGGGCCGGATGCCGGCCGACAGTCGCCGGCCGGCGGCAACTCGAATTAGAACTTCAATCCAATCACCACGGGTATGTACTCAAATTTCTGTGGTGAGGTATCGATCCAGTTATAGCGCGCCTCGATGAACAGCGACGTCCCTCCTTGAAGCCTGAAGGAGACGCCGGCGCCCGCGTTCCACCCGAAATTCGTGCTGCTGTTGCTCGCAACCACCGCCTGACCGGTACCGATATAGCAATAACCCCACCAGGGGTCGCAGATATAGCCGTAGCCATACTGAGTCAGTGCGGCGCTCACGTAGTACGCGCCGATGCCACCGACTATGTAGCCATACATCGTATCGGTGAAGAGATGCTGGAACTCGGGGTTCACGGTAATTGACCAGACATCCGCCCAGCCGCCATCGATTCTCAGCACATTGCTACTGTGCGAGTTGATGAACTTGCCAGAGGCACCATTATCCGAGTAGTCGAATTCGAGACGCACGCCGAACGGGTGTCCGGGCTCGCGCCAGGTTACCCCGCCACCGAAGTTCCATCCGGTGCTGAGAACATCCGCAGTACCGCTGACCGGAGTATTGAGTCCCCCCATGATGTACCAGCGCACCGGGGAGTTCTCCTGCGCGTGGGCTGTGGACATGCCGATCAGCACGGCGCCGAGCGCGAAGAAGGTGGTTCGTAGGGACATGCGAAAGCTCCATGTCTTGCAGGGGAGAGTGCGTGAGAAGAATGCACCGCCTGGCCGATGAACTCCTATAGGACCTATGGCCTAGAGGGCCAGGGCGAACGTTGCGCGGGGCTTACATTGCGCTGGACCGCGCATGCCGCCCAGAGCTAAGTCTTTGATTCTCTGGTGTTCGCTTCTGAATGTCTGCGTAGAGTTGAACGTCTGGGCATGCGATGATTGGCTTATTCGGCTGCAACAGTTCGCAAACGAGTGAAATGCGCCGATGCAATAACAATCAATCGATAACGAGGAGGTCCCGTGTACAGCATCCGATGGCTCGTCATTTGCCTCGCAGCCGCCCTGCTGCCGCTCAGCGCTCACGCCGCCGACATCTCCGGCACATGGAAGGCCTCGTTCGATACGCAAATCGGCAAGCAGGAATACACCTACAGGTTTGCGGTGAAGGGCAACCAGCTCACTGGAAGCGCGAAATCAACGAATGGTGAAGCATCGCTCAGCGAGGGCAAGGTCGATGGCGACAAGGTGTCCTTTGTCGAGAACCTGAGCTATCAAGGCAACGCGTTGCGTATCGTCTACACCGGCAAGATCGTCTCGAGCAATGAGATCAAATTCACCCGCGACGTGGCCGGCGTGGCGCAGGAGGAGCTGACGGCGACGCGCGTGCACTAGCGGCGATGCCGCTTGCCGCAACGAGCGGGGAGCGGACAGCGGGGCGCTGAGCGCTGAGCGCTACGCGAGCGGTCTGCCCGTGGCGATCGCGCGGCCGTAGGGGCGCAGCCCGCGCCAGAAGACATAGACCGCCGGGATCCCCATGAAGGCACCTGCGGCCGCGAGCGACAAGCGGATGTGCTCCTCGCCAAACAGGTACTGATTCAGCGCGCCGATGATCATGGGACCGAGCCCCGTCCCGACCACATTCATGATGAAGAGAAACAGGAACGTCATCTGCCCGCGAAGTTGATTGGGCGTGACGGTCTGAATAGCTGCGTTCTCGGCGGCCGCGGGAATCATCGAGGTCATCGACGCGAACAGCAGGCAGGCAACCGCGAGCCAGGCATTCGGCATGAGCGGTCCGGCAATTCCGGCGGGCACCGACACCAGCGTGGCCAGCACGACGACGCGCACGTTGCCGTCGTGCACGCCCTTCTTCCAGTAACGCTCGGCGAGCCAGCCGCCGATCGCGATACCGATCGGCCACGCGATGAATATGCTCAACCCGGTAATGTAGCCGACCTGGGAAGGAGACCAGCCGTACGTGCGTCCATAGAAGGCCGCGCCCCACATCTGCAAGCCGAACATCTGGGCCGAGCGCAGTCCCATGCCGATGAAGAGGGGCAAGTAGACGAGCTTGTGGCGCAGGATGAGCTGAAAGACCTCCGCGATCGGCGTCGGCCTGGACTGTGCTCCTCCTCTTCTGGGAGGCTCGCGCACGCTTGCCATGATGGCGGCGACCGCAAGCCCCGGAAAGCCGACGAGCATCAGCACCATCTGCCAGCCGTGCAGTCTGCCGACCACGGGCAGACTCAAGTTCGGATTCGCCGCTACGAAATCAATGATCCCTGCGCCTAGGATCAGCGCCAGGCCGTTCCCCAGCACGAAGCCGACCTGCATGAACGAGATGGCGCGTGGCAGCCGCTGCGGCGGGAAGTAGTCGGACATCAGCGAATACGCGGACGGGCCGCTCGTCGTCTCGCCCACGCCGAGTCCCATGCGCGCGAGAAACAGATGCCAGAAATTCGTCGCCAGGCCGCAGAGCATGGTCATCACGCTCCAGATCGTGATTCCTGCGGCCATGATGAGCTTGCGGCTCTTGCGATCGACCAGGCGCGCGATCGGCAATCCCAGCACTACATAGAAGGACGTGAACGCGAAGCCCATGATGAGGCTCATCTGCACATCCGAGAGCCGGAGGTCGCGCTTGATAGGCTCGACCAGCAGACTCAGGATGCCGCGGTCGAGGAAATTGACCATCACCGCGAGTGCGAGCGCGAAGACGCAGTACCAGCCTTGGGACGCGGGCGGATAGGTGCTCTCTGCGAGCGCGGATGCTTCAGGCTCAGCCGCGCGCGCGGCAATCTCGGCATTGACGGCCATGTTCGTTTACCACCTGTCTTGGTCGGGTCCTCAGGCGCGCAGCTCGAATCCGGCATAGCCTGCCGCCGCGATCTCCTCACACTTCTTGCGGTACGCACCTACGCCGCCGACGTACGGCAGGAAGACGCGCGCCTTGCCGGGCACGTTGGATCCCATGTACCAGGAGTTCGCATGCGGGAATAGCGTGCCATTAGCGACCTCGGCCACGTGGCCGACCCACGCTTCCTGCGCGCTCTTCTGCGCCTCGACCGTGCTCACGCCTTGCACTCGCATCGCGCGGATGAGCTCGGCGATGAAGTCGACGTGCTGCTCGATCGAGATCACCATGTTGCTGAGCACGGATGGGCTGCCCGGGCCCGTGATCATGAAAAGATTCGGGAAGCCCGCAACGCAGACTCCGAGGTAGGTGCGGGGACCGTCGCGCCATTCATCAGCCAGGCGTCTGCCTGCGCGTCCGCGGATCTCGATCGCAGACAGCGCCCCGGTCATCGCATCGAAGCCGGTCGCGAACACGAGGCTATCGAAAGGATAATCGGCGTCGCGCGTGCGCAGGCCGTGGCGCGTCGCGCACACGATGGGCGTCGCGCGCAGATCCACGAGAGTAACGTTGGCGCGGTTGTAGGTCGCAAAGTAGTTGCTGTCCACGCAGAGACGCTTCGTGCCGAGCGGATAGTCCGTCGGCAGAAGACGCCGGGCGACCTCCGGGTCCTTCACAATCTCTCTGATGCGCTCGCGCACGAAATGAGCCAGCGTGTCGTTCGCAGGCCTGCTGACGATCGCATCAGATACGCAGAACAAGAGCTTGATGCCGCCTTCGCGCCACGCGGCGTGATAGCGCTGCTCCCGCTCGTTCGGCGTAAGCTCGAGCGCAGTGGGCTGCGGTGTCTCCGGCAGAAGTGAGGTAAACCCCTCGCGTAATGCCTTGCGGAACGGCGGGTAGTTGTCCATCAACTGCTGCCGCGCGGCTGGATCGAGCGGTGCGTTGTGTGCAGGCACGCTGAAGTTCGGAGTGCGCTGGAAGACGGTGAGATGCGCCGCCTGCGCGGCGATCACTGGGATGCACTGGATGCCGGAGGAGCCGGTGCCGATGACGCCGACGCGCTGATCACTGAAGTCGATCGTCTCGTGTGGCCAGCGGCTCGTCTGATAAGTGTGTCCTTGAAAATCCTCCAGGCCAGGGATGGCCGGCAGCCGTGGTTCCGACAGGCAGCCCGTTGCCATCACGACGAAGCGAGCCGTGAGCCGCTCGCCCTGAGCGGTGAAGAGTTGCCAGCGCCCGGTCGACTCATCGAGGCTCGCGCGCGTCAGTCGTGTTCTGAAGCGGATCAGTGGTCGCAGCGCGAAGCGGTCCACTACGTGCTCGAGGTAGCGCAGAATCTCCGGCTGGGTGGCGTAGCGCTCCGTCCATAGCCACTCGCGCTCGAGCTCAGGAGAGAACGAATAGGAATAGCACATGCTCTCCACGTCGCAGCGCGCGCCGGGATAGCGGTTCCAGTACCACGTGCCGCCGATATCCTCTGCGGCTTCGAGGCCCTGCACGGAGAGCCCCATGGCACGCAGCCGATACAGTGCATAGATGCCCGCAAATCCGGCTCCTACGATCACCGCGTCGAAGTTGCCTACCTGGGTGGAATCGTTCGGCATGACTAAGCTTCCATCGATGGGTTGCGACATCACTCGCCAAGGCGCGCGCGCAGGAACTCGGCTGCTTCGCCGATGGCGCGGCGCCCTTCCTCCAGCATGAATCCGAAGAAGTGCCATACGTGCGGCATATCCGGCCACACGCTCAAGGAGACGCGCACATTCGCCTCGGCGGCGCGGGCGGCCAGGCGCAGCGCATCATCCAGCAGAATCTCGGCCGTGCCTACCTGCACCAGAAGTGGCGGCAAGCCGGCAAGATCGGCGTACAGAGGCGAGGCGAGCGGTGTCTCGGCCGGCTGTCGACCCAGGTACAGGGCGGCATGTATGAGCAGCCCCTCGCGAGTGATCGAGGGGTCCACGAGCGCCTTCGTGCTCATCGAGCGCCCCTCGCAGGCGAGATCGACCCAGGGCGAGATCAGCAAGGCCCCGGCCGGCATGGGCAGGCCGGCATCGCGTGCGCCGACCAACAATGCAGTCACGAGCGCGCCGCCGGCGGAGTCGCCGGCAACGACGATCGAGGAAGCGGGGCGGCCCTCGGCGAGCAGGGCGCGATAGGCTGCGAGGACATCGTGTATGGCGGCGGGGAAGGGATGCTCCGGTGCGAGGCGATAGTCAGGGGCCACCGCGCGCACACCGGTCGCGCGGCCCAGCTCACCGAATAACGAGCGATAGTCCTGTGCACTGCCGATCACAAACGCGCCGCCGTGCAGATACAGCAGGCAGCGATCGACGCGCGTCCCGGGCGACATGCAGGACAGTGCCGGCACTCCTCCGAGCGCAGTCGGCTCGAAATGCAGCTCGGACGACAACGGCGCGGCGCCCACCATCGCAGTGAAATCCGCACGCAACTGTGCCGGGGGCGCCGTCAAATCGGGCCCACTCGAGCGCAGCATTGCGACAAGCTGTGCAAGTTCCGACTGACTCATGATCGCCTCTCAACGCGCGGACGCGCCCCCTAGTATCGATGTCCGAGGCATCCGATACCAGTCGCCAGCTTTTCAGTCCGGCACGTACGCCTGCAGCAGGCTGCGGTAAGCGCCAGCGATGAATTCCGAGGCATCCTTGAGCTCGTCTTCGTAGGCTTTGAGCGGGCGTGCTGCGACGGCATCCGACGGGCCGAAGCCCTTGTTGAAGAATACGAACATCTCCGCGAAGAGCTTCTGGTAGATGTCGCGGAAGCGCACGAT
>Ga0335077_10002494_pt1 | contig 21975 bp, 19 predicted proteins | sample Lox_Sample_31_FD_207151 | JGI IMG/M metagenome (GOLD analysis project Ga0335077, IMG submission 207151) | Soil microbial communities from Loxahatchee National Wildlife Refuge, Florida, United States - Lox_Sample_3.1 | ecosystem: Environmental > Terrestrial > Soil > Wetlands | place: USA...
CAGGACCAGCAGCAGCCTCTCATCTGCGTCAGGCTGGCCGGCTACCTCGTTGATCAGGGCCGTCACCAGCGGCTCGAACGAAGGTGGCGGGGGAGGCCCGAGCAGCGGGCCTATGTGCTCGCTGATCTCCGGCCGCACCCGGTCCAGCGCGGCCACCGTATGCCGCCAGAACCTGGCTGGATCGTTGTCGCCAGCATCCAGCGACAGCCACGCGGCCGGATGCCGGCCGCGCCGGACCCACTCGGCCAGCAGGACCGTCTTGCCGTACCCGGCCGGCGCGCAGACCAGGACAAGTCCTCGTCTCCGGCCCTCCTCCAGCCGCTGCGCCAGCCGCGGGCGCGGCACCAGATCCGGCCGCACCCCGGGCACGTTCAGCTTGGTGGCCAGCAGGACATCGCGCTCCGACGTGGCGGCCTCGGCGGCCGGCTCACCCATCGGTAACCCGCACGATCGGCGCCTCCAGCGATCCTGCGTCGCGGCCCGGACCCCCATCGTAACCGACAGCCGCCCGGCCCGAACCCCGGGCCCTGATCCGGACGGCACCATCGTGCCGCCGCCGTCGCGGGAAGATTCCACCCGCACGGGCCACCTTCGGGTGACGGCGATCCCGTCCCGGGTCCGTAGCGTGCAGATCCACAAACGCGAACCGAAGGACGGGACATGGGCGTGAACTCGCGCTACCAGATCCGGGTCAACGGCGGCCTCGACCGGTGGTGGACCGCCTGGTTCGAGGACCTGCACGTCAGCAGCGACGGGGAGGAAACCGTCATCTCCGGCCCGGTCGCCGATCAGGCCGCCCGGCACGAGCTGCTGGCCAAGGTATGCGACCTCGGGCTGTTGCTGATCTCAGTCCGCCACCTTGCCGCATGAACGCAGCGCTCCTTCAGAACGCGGCGGCCCACTGGGCCGCTGCGTTCGCCCGACTCCCGCTCGGAAACGCGGGGGCTCGGACCCTCATCCGCAGAATCAGCAATTGGAGAAACAGATGATCCTAGTGATCGGGGCCGCGGGAAACGTCGGACGGCACGTGCTCTCTCAGCTCCATGCGATAGGCGCGGCCGACATTCGCGCCCTGGTGCGCCCGGGGAAGGCCGCACAGCTGCCCGACGGCGTCGACATCGCGACCGGAAGCCTCGACGACCCGTACGGAATGACTGCGGCATTGACCGGAGTCAAGACAGTCTTCCTGGTGTGGCCGTTTCTCACCACCGATGGTGCGCCTGCTGCGCTGGAGGCCATCGGCCAACATGCCCAGCGTCTGGTCTACCTGTCGTCGATCGGCGTGGGCGGCCGCCCCGAGGAGCAGGCCGACCCCATCTTCAAACTGCACGCTGACATGGAACGCCTGATCGAGGCGTGCGGTCTGCCGCGGTCCGTGCTGCGTTCGGACACCATCGCCAGCAACACCCTGGGCTGGGCCGAGCAGGTCCGCACCGCCGGGGTGGTGCGTGGCCCGCTTACCACACCGACGGCGGTCATCGACCCTCGCGACATCGCAGCCGTCGCTGCCCGCGCGCTCACCGACGACGCCCACGTGGGTGCGACCCACCGGCTGACCGGACCCCAGGTGATCAGCCGCCCCGAACAGGTCCAGGCGATCGGCGAGGCAATCGGCCGCCAGCTTCACTTCGAGGAAGTCCCCGTCCAGGACGCGCGCGCGCAGATGCTGGCCGACGGCCGCCCGCCCGCCCTGGTGGACGCCCTGCTGTCGGCAGCCGAAACCCGCTCGGCCTCCACCCTGGTCACCTCGACCGTGGCAGACCTCACCGGTGAACCACCGCACGACTTCCAGCAGTGGGCACGCGATCACCGCGAGGCATTCCGCTAACCGATCCGCAGCCCAGGTCATTACGCAGGAGGCGAGCACGCAGAAACGATAATCGACCCAGAACAACGGGGCCGACCCGACCCGTGCCGGTCTTCCTCGGGGAAGCCTGTTACCCCAGGCCGGTTCGGCGAGAATAGCGCATGGTCGGAATAAGTACGCTCCACCAGTAGCGGCTACGTACCCGGCAGTCGGCTACGGCCAGGCTACGGCCTGCCGTCGCGGTCGTAGTTACGGTGGTGACCTTTAGTGATCGTCCGGGCGATCGTCCCGTCCCGCCCCTCGCGCGCGTCTGCACGTAAACGCGCGGACGTCGGCAACGGCACGAACGACGGGACGAGCACGCAGCGTGGCATCTGCGCATGGCGCCCGCCCTGAGCGCGGAGAAGCGCGAGGGCCATCAGGGCAACCGGCGGGCAAGACGCGCGGCGCTCCCGAGTCAGGCACCGGTTCCCGGAGCGGATCGAAGACCCGGCCACGGTCGCCGTGCCCCCGTGTGCGCAGTATCGCGGCGGGCATTTGGTAGGCCAGCCGAAGTTGACGCGCTGCGGCAGGATCGCCATTGCCCGTCCCGGCGCACCGCGGGGTCCTTGAAGTTGCCCCGGGGTTGCAGGCACGCGCCGACTAGGCTTGGCCGGTCCCGCGGCCCAGCTGGACAGGGACCGACCCGCCGCGTCGCAGGCTCCGCCAGGCGGTCATGCGCGCCCGCCAGGAGCCGGGCGTGCGCCCGGTTCGCCGCGGAGCGATCATGATGCAAAATCACAGCCGGCGCATACGGCGGCTGGTGGCGTCTGATCAGTTGCCGGTCCGGCCCGGCAGTCTGGTTCTGGCTTCCGTGGACCGTATCGCCGCCTGCTTCAACATGGCGAGACGGGCGGACGGGCGTGTCGCGGCCGGGAAATGTCAGTAGAGTTTGCTAAACTCGAACACAGAATCCAGTCGAACGACCCGGCCTGCGTGCGCCTCTTGAAGGGAGGTACGGCCCGTGAATTCCGTCCCGGCTCCCGCCAGCGCCGACGAGGCGCTGGCCATGCTGCGCGCCGGGATGAGTTACCTGGCCGCCGCCGACCCCACCGCCCTGGCCGCCCAGACCCAGGCCGACTGCCTGCAGGCCCTTGAACAGCTCGACGCGGTCGAGACCGCGGCCCGGGCCTGGATCCTGGGCGCCTTCACCGGCGGTCAAGGGTACGCCGCCGACGCCGACTACAGTCCGACCGCGTGGCTGATCCACCGCACCAAGGTGACGAAAGGCGCCGCCCTGGGCCACCTGGGCTGGGCCCGCCGCGTCCAGGCTCACCCGCAGGTCGGCGCAGCGCTGGCCGAGGGCATCGTGCTGACCGAGTCGATGGCCCGCACTATCTGCGGCTGGACCAGCAAGATCCCGGCTCACTGCCGAGAGGCCGCTGATGAGATACTCATCGCTGCGGCCAGACGCGGAGCTCGCAAAGAGGACCTGACCGCGCTGGCGGCGGAGATCTATGCCCGGTCCCTGACCGACCCCGACGAGGACCCGGGCCCGGCCTTCGAAGACCGGCAGGTCCGGGTGGAGACCACCTTCGACGGCGCGGGGGTGATCTCGGGAAATTTGACGCCGGAATGCGCCGCGGTGGTCACCACCGTCCTGGAGTCGCTGTCCGCGCCGGCGGGCGCGGAGGACACCCGGACCCGGGAGCAGCGCTTCCATGACGGCCTGCAGGAGGCAATGCGCCGCCTGGCCGCCAGCGGGCTACTGCCGGAAAGGGCCGGGCAGCCCGTCAAGGTCTTGGCGCACGTATCGCTGGCCGAGCTACGGGCGATGGACGACGGGTCGCTGATGGAGACCGAATGGGTTACCGAGATGCGCATCCGGTGGGCCGCCCGCCGCGCCGGGGCCGCCGACGGCACCGGCGGGGACGGCGCGGCGTGGCTGGACGGCGACGCCGCCGCGGCCACCGCCTGCGACGCGGCCATCACCCCCGTCGTCACCGGCGAGGTCGACCTGGGCGCCCTGGATGACCTGGCCCAGCTGTGCCTCCAGTTGACCGGGCACGGTGCCTGCTGCCAGTCACCGCAGGCCCCCACGGAGACGGACGCCCCGGCCAACCCGGGCCCGTCCGGCCTGGACCAGCTCAGCGGGATGTCCCGTGAGGCGATCCAGCAAGCCATCATCGGCAAGGTGGCCGACCTGCTATCCGGGCCTGGGGGGCTGGCATCGTTCCTGCGGACCCGGCAGCTTGGGGCCCGGCTGGCCGGGCCGAGCCTGCCTTTGGATATCGGCTTCAGTAAGACCATCCCGCCCGGCATCCGCAACGCCGTCATTCTGCGAGACAGGCGATGCCGGTGGCCCGGCGGGTGCAACCAGCCCGCGGCGGCCTGCCAGGTGCATCACGTCAAGCACCTGGCCCACGGCGGTGCCACCAGCCTTACCGACTGCGTCCTGCTGTGTTCGTTCCATCATCAGATCGTGATCCATCGGTGGGGCTGGACGCTGGTGCTGAATCCGGACGGGACGACGACTGCCTGGAACCCGGACCGGACCAAGGTATTGCACAGCCATGGACCGCCCACCCCCACCAGGTAGCAACCCGGGCACCGGAAGGGCCTCGGCAAGGTCATCGCCGGCCGAGCGGAAATGTCGGTGGCCAGTGCTGGAATGGCGGCATGAAGACGTTCAGCCTGGTTCCGCGGGGACCGTTCTCGCTCGCGTCCAGCATCCGCTTCCTCGAGGGCTTCACGCCCGCGGCCTACGCCCCGGCCGGGGACACGGTTCTGGAGCTGGCGTTCCCGGTCGAGGGCAGCTGGGAGACGGCCGGCGTCCGGGTCCGGCAGGACGGCGAGACGGTGGCGGCCTTCGTGGTGAGCCCGGAGCGGCCTGGTCCCGGGCTGATGAGGGCCGTGCGGGCCAGGGCATCGGGGACTTCTCCGCCGGGCTGATCCTGCTGCGGGGCGCGGGCGACCCGGATGCCGTGGCCTATCACGAGCCGCGCCTGGCCCTGGCGGTCGCGGATGCTTACGGGCTGCCCGGGCCAGCCACCGCCGGGCAGCTGACCGAGATCAGCGAGAACTGGCGGCCGTACCGGACCTGGGTCACCCTGCTGCTGCGGACCCAGCAGGCGGCCGGAGGGTTACGCTGGGGTTAGCACGTGGTTGCGCCTAGGGTTCCGCTGGCCGTCCGTTCCTGCTGCGATCACAATCAGGGCGGCCGGGGCTGGACCAAGCGGCGCCGCGACCCGGACCTGCGGTCCCGGGGAACACCTGACGGGATAGAAACCCTGAGGGCTCCTGTTCGGCCTGCCTGAGGAGCCCTGTTGGACCCGTCGACCAGCCTCTCGCTCATCGTCACCCTCGCGGTGGTGGCCGCCGCGGTCACGCACGCCACGTGGAACGCGATCGCGCACGGCATCAAGGACCAGACGCTCGCCTTCGCCCTGATCGGCGTGGGCGGCCTCGCGGTGTCGATCCCGCTCGTCATCGTGGCCGCCCTCCCCCGGTCAGCGGCCTGGCCGTACCTGCTGGCATCGGTGGCAATTCACGTGTTCTACAACCTGCTGCTGATGCAGTGCTACCGGCTGGGCGAGTTCAGCCAGGTCTACCCGCTGGCCCGCGGCATCTCCCCGCTGGTGGTGACGATCCTGGCCGCGATATTCGTGCACGAGCACCTGGCCCTCGCCCAGATTGCCGGGGTGGTCATCGTCTCGGCCGGGCTGGCCTTCCTCGTGCTCGGCGGTCGGCGTCCCGGCCGGGGGGCCTTCCTGGCCGCCGTCGGCACCGGGCTGACCATCGCGGCCTACACCACGGTGGACGGCGTCGGTGTGCGGCTGTCGGCCAGTCCGGTCGGTTACATCGGCTGGCTGATGGTGCTGGAGAGCCTCTGCGTGCCGCTGTTCGCGGCGGTCCGGCGGCGCGACGTGCTGCTGAAGCAGTCGCGCCGCATCCTGCTGGGCGGCCTGGCCGCCGGAGCGCTGAGCGTGCTCGCCTACGGTCTGGTGCTGTGGGCGCAGACCCGCGGCGCGCTGGCGCCGATCGCCGCGCTGCGCGAGACCAGCGTGATCTTCGGCGCCATCATCGGCACGCTGGTCTTCCGTGAGCCGTTCGGCCGGACCCGCGTCACCGCGACCGTCGTGGTCGTGGGGGGTATCGTGCTGCTCAACGTGGCGTAGGCCCCCCGCCGCGAAGAATGGGGTGGACGTCAGTTTCAATTCACCGAACTGGGTGGCCGTTTCGGCGCGGCGGGTTCGGTCAGGTCAGGCCGCTTACCGGGTGGACGTCGCCGCAAGGGACGCCGAGCGCGGCGTGGTGCTTGCGGATGGCGTCCTCGTCCGGCCCCTCAAGCAGGCAGTACACCTGCCCGTCCGGGTTGTGGTACAGCTCGACCTGGCGTACGCCGAACCGGTCGGCCCGGGCGTGGCGGGTGTCGTCGGCGATCTGCGCGATGGCCTCGGCAGGCAGCTTCAGGTCCTCGTGAAAGTCCATGAACAGTGCCATGTCATCCTCCTTGGTGTCGGGGTGGTCGCGCGCGTACGGCTCAGGCGGCCGTGGCCATTGTCTGGCGGCGAGTGGCCAGCGCCCGGTACGCGAGCACCGCGCTGGCCGCGGCGAACAGCGCCGCGCCGACGGCGATCAGCGCGATCTGCCAGCCGGGCATGCCGCCCACCACGACGGTTCGGGTCACGGTCACGGCTCCGGACGACGGACCCGCGCCCGATCCGGCGGACGCCGGGACGGAGCCCATTCCGTCCGGCGGGAGGATCCGGGCGAACGCGGCGGGCGCGACCGCGGCCAGGCCCAGCCAGGCGCAAGCCAGGCCGGCCAGGACGGCGGCGGAACGGCGAATGTGACGGATGGGGTTCATGATGGTCTCCCTCTAGGCTCCGGTCTGTTTCGACCACCGTAAAACGGCCAGGTCAGCCGGTTAATCGGGAGAAATGCCCGGCTTGGCCGGACCGGATACCTGGTTTGGCCGGGGGAATGCCTAGGCTGGGACGTCGATGCCCATACGGGCCGCCTCACGGGCCGCTGCCGTCCGGGACGACACGCCCACCTTGGCCAGGACCGCGGAGACGTGGTGGTGGACGGTGCGTTCGGAGATGAACAGCCGCCGGGAGATCTCCCGGTCCGGCAGGCCCTGGGCGAGCAGGGCCAGGACTTCCCGTTCGCGGGCCGTGAGCCCGGCCGGAGCGGCGCGCGTGACCGGACGGGGTCCGCGCGGGATGGCCTTGATCCCGAGTTCTCTCATCCGCCGCCTGGCCACGGCGGCGGTGGCCTGGGCGCCCAGGTCGTCGAGGGCAGCCAGGGCTTGCCGGAGCGCGGCCTCGTCCGTGGTCGCGAGGCGCACCAGTGCGGCATCGTAGGCTCGGCCGAGCTGCTCCCAGGCCGCCGCCGCTTCCCGCCAGTCACCGGCCATCTCCAAGGCGATTGGTTCCGGCAGGCCGGACGCGCCGCCCGGCGGCTGCCCCAGTCTGGTCAGCCAGGCGGCCACCGATCCGAGCAGCCACGGGTCGGTGCGTCCGAGCCCCGCGTCGTAAGCGGCCCGCGCCTCCTGCATCGCCAGGTCGACCTGGCCCGCTATCCACCTCATCTCAGCCCGGGCCACCCGTACCGACGCCAGCCACAGCGGCTCGCGGAGGCCCTCGGCCAGTTCCAGTGCCCCGTCCAGCAGCTCCCACGCTCCGGCTTCGCCGCGACGGCCGCGGATGGTGCCCAGGGCCCGCAGCGGGTTCAGCCGGTTCACCGGTGAGACGCCGTGGCGGCCCAGCATCGCGGTGCTGATGTCCGCGGCCTCGTCCCACCGTCCCAGCAGCGAGAGCGTAACCGTCCGCCAGCCCTGCAGGCACAGGCTGTACACGCCGAGCTCGTGTTCGTCGCAGTAGGCGATGCCCTCGGCGTAGTAGCGCTCTGCCGCGGCGAACAGGTTCAGGCGTGACGAGGCTTCGTGCAGGTTGGTGTACGCATGGCCTGCCGCTGCCTGCAGGCCCGCGTCCATGGCGATCCGCAGCGCCTGCTTTAGCGGCTCCGTTCCGTCGCAGCCGCGCTCCACCAGGTTCATCCCCTGGTGGACCAGGACATTGCTCACGAGGTCGGGCTCGTGCAGGAGTTCACCGAGTACCAGCGCCTTGTCCAAGAGCTCGAGGCTTTCATCGATCCGGCCGACTCCGCTGTACAACGCGCCCAGGCCGGCGTAAGCCCAGGCCAGCTCGCGGCCGGGCGGCAAGGGCGCGAGGACGGCGACCGCCTCCTCCGCAGCCCGGATTTCTTCCTCGCCACGGCAGAGCCGCCACAGCGCCCGCGCTAGCTGCCGCAGATCCTCCCCGACGCTCAGGTCGTCGCCGAGCTGGCGGCGCAGCTCCAGCGCGGCGCGCACCGCACCCTCGGCCTCATCCCACCGGTCCAGCAGCGCGTACTCACCAGCGACGCCCTCCTGCAGGGCCGCCATCCCCGGCCGGTCGATCCGGTGGGCGAACCGCAAGGCCCGCTCGTACTGGGCCGCGGCCTCGCGGTGAGCGCCCAGTGCGGCCGAACGCCGGGCCGCCTCCGGGGCGTGCCGCAGGACGGCCTTCTCATCCCCGGCGCCCTCGGCATGGTGCGCGAGCAGGGCCGGATCAGCGTCGCCACGTTCCTCCAGTGCGGCCAGCAGGCGTACGTGCAGTTCGGTCTGCCGGTACGACGGGATGCCCGCCTCCACCGCCATCCGGACCAGTTCGTGCCGGAACCGCACCCCGCTCCCGTCGGCAACCAGGATCCCGCTCGCCAGGCACTCATCGACCGATGAGCCCTCCAGGGCGGAGGACAGCAGCGGCAGGTCCACCCGCGTGCCGATCACCGCGGCGACCTCCACCGCCTGGCGCGTGCCGGTGCTCAGGCGGGCCAGCCGACCGGCCACCACATCACGCACCGTCGGGGGCACCGCCGGCCACCCCGCCTCGACGATCTCGCTCACGTAGAACGGGTTGCCACCGGTGACGCGGTAGAGCTCACCGGCATCCACGTGCTGCTCCCCGGCCAGCGTCCGGACGGCCTCCTCCGACAGGGGCGGCAGCCGCATCCGCCGGGTGGCACGCTGGGTGGCCAGGTCGCCCAGCACCCTGCGGAGCGGGTGATCATCGGCCAGTTCGTCGTCGCGGTAGGTGGCCAGCAGCAGCGCCCGGGTGCGGCCCAGCCGCCGGCCGGCGAAGCTCAGCAGGTCCAGCGTCGCCTCGTCGGCCCAGTGGACGTCCTCGATCACCGCCACGGTGAGGGAGGCCGGCGAACCGATCTCGGCCAGGAAGGCGGTGAACAGCCGGTCCCTTACGGCTCCGTCGTTACACAATGCGGAGAGCTCCCCGCCTGCCTGTGCTGCGATATCGAACAAGGGCCCGAGAGGCCGTGGCGTCAGCAGGCCGTCGCAGGCACCCCACAGCCAGCGGTCCCTGCCGGTCTGACGCTGGAACGCCTCGAGGAGTGCGGTCTTCCCCATTCCCGACTCCCCGGACACCAGCACCAGCCGACCCCCACCACCCCTGGCTTCAGAGGCGTAATCACCCAGCGCCTGCAGGAAAGACGCCCGCTCCAGCAACTCCATGCCCGAAACCCCCAGGACCTTTGCCACGATTGTGACCGCTTGGGGCCGGAGGCGGCAAGGCGAGGCGCCGGAGAGCTCAGCCGAGCAGTTCATCCGCGGCGGCGGCGAAGGTGGCGGTGTGGGCGTCGGCGTCGGCCGCGGTGCTGGCCGGACACATCAGCGCCATGTTGTGGAATGGCGTCATCAGGATGCCGCGGTTGATCATGTACAGGTGCAGGTACTCATCGAGTTCGCCGTCGGCGGCGGCTTCGGACTGGCCTCCGGTACGCGGCGGATCGGGGCAGAACCGGTACTCGGCGCGGGCGCCGAGCTGCGTGATGGTCCACGGCAGGCGGCGGCTGTCCAGCACGGACCGCACACCCGCGGTAAACCGGGTGGCTACCCCGATCATTCCGTCGAAGGCCTCGTCGGTCAGCACCTCGCCGAGGGTCGCCCGCATGGCGGTGACCGACAGGGCGTTGCCCGCGAGCGTGCCGCCGACGCCGCCGGTGTCCTCGATGTCCGCCGTGGGGTCGGCGAGGATGCGGTCGGCCAGTTCGGCGCTGAGGCCGTAGGCGCCGGCCGGGATGCCGCCCGCGATCGACTTGCCGATCGTCACCATGTCCGGCTCCAGGCCCCACGCGGCGGTGCAGCCTCCGGGCCCCGCGCTGAACGTATGCGTCTCGTCGTTGATCAGCAGGACGCCGTGCCGACGGGTCAGCTCGCGGACGGCGTCCAGGTACCCGGCCTCCGGCAGGACGATGCCGATATTGGTCAGCGCTGGTTCCATCAGCACGGCCGCGACGTCGCTGTGTGAGAGTTCCCGGTCCAGCGCGGCCGGGTCGTTGAACTCCATCACCCTGGTCGTCTCGCACGGGTCGACCGGCGCGCCCACGTTTCCGGCCCGCGGCCGCGGGCCTTCCGGGGTGGCGACGATGAACGCCTCGTCCACGCTGCCGTGATAGCAGTAGCTGAACACGGCGATCTTCGGCCGCCCGGTAAGCTGTCGGGCCAGCCTGATCGCCCAGCGGTTGGCGTCGGTGGCCGTCAGCGTGAAGCTCCAGAGAGCCACCTTGAAGCGCCGGGTCAGCTCGGCCGCGACCCACGCCGCGTCCTGCGTGGGCAGCATGGTAGCGGCGCCGCCGAGATCGGCGTAACGGCGCGCCACGGCGGCCTGCACCGCGACGGGCGAGTGCCCGGCCATGGCTCCGGTGTCGCCGAGGCAGAAGTCGATGAACTCGTGGCCGTCGATATCGGTGACCCGGGCGCCGGAAGCCGCGGCGTGAAAGAGCGGGAACCCGCCGGGCCACATCCGCATCCAGGTCATCGGCACCCCGCCGAGCAGGTGGTTCCCGCCATCCGCGAACGCATCCCGCGAAGCGGGGAAGCTGGCCCGGTACGCCGCCCGCTCGCGGCCGATCAGCGCGGCGAGACGGTCCCGGTCTACGGCAGCCAGGCTAGCGGTCATGGAGGGAGCCTACGCCGCGGTCCCCGCACAAGATGGTGCCCGGCGGCGCAGGGTTCCGCCGGGCACCAGGGCCGATGGTCCGATCGACCTGTTCCTACCCAGGGAAACGACGCGGGTGCGGATATGGATCGAAAAAGGCTGCCTCACGTAAGCATTTCGTCACAATCGGGAATCGCCGTGAAACTTCAGCCGTAGACCTTGCTGTAGTCCACGGTCAGCCAGTGCTCGGGGGTCATACGGAACACGATCTGGCCGCCGGTGGGGTTGGCCGTGACGTAGGCGTAGCCGCCCTCCAGGCCCAGATACCGGCGCGCCAGCCCCAGTCGCTCCTCGTGGCCGGCTTCCTCGATCGTCACCGGTCCCTCGACGGTGACGTACTTGTAGGGCGGGCGTTCGTCCTGAGCGCAGAGGCTGAACCGGCCCGCCGCCAGGATGGCCGCCGCCTTGCGAGTGCTCCCCCCGGTGATCACGTTCACCGTGCCGCCGGGCTGATAGGAGTACCAGACCGGGACGGCCAGCGGGCCGCGGCCGTCCACCGAGGCCACGCTGAGCACCCCGACGTGCACTCCGCCGAGGAACTGCTCCCGTTCCTCGCGGGTCATGGTGACCGGCATCGCATCTCCCGAATAGCTCGGCCGCTTGGTGGTCAGTCGCAGTCTCGCATCTGCCAAACTTCAGCCATACGCCGACCCGAAGGGAAGAGGTAATGGTCGAGCCCTATCAAGCGCTGGGGCTGGTGCCCACCATGCGAGGCATCCGGCACCGCGACGAGATCGGTGTGAACATCGAGCACCTGTCGCACCTGATCAAGGCCGCGTCGTGGCTGTCCAGCCTGGATTTGCCGGTGCGCCTCATCGCCATTCCGGAAGGCGCCCTGCAGGGTTTCAACGATGAGGTCCTCGACCTCGATCACGAGACGTTCGCCCGCGAGTGCGCGATCGACGTTCCCGGCCCCGAGACCGACGCGCTCGGCGCGCTGGCCCGCCAGTGGAACGTCTACCTGATGGCCCAGGCCAAGGCCCGTCACCCGGAGTTCCCTGGCCGGTTCTTCAACGTGGGCTTCATCCTCAGTCCCGACGGTGAGGTGATCCTCCGGCACCACAAGGTGGTTCCGCTGCTGCCGGTCGAGCATTCGGTGACCCCGCACAACGTCTGGGACCGGTGGATCGAACTGTACGGCCGCAACCTGGACGCCTTCTATCCGGTGGCCGACACCGAGATCGGCCGGCTCGGGTTCCTGATGGCGAACGAGGGCTCGTACCCGGAGAACGCCCGCGGCCTGGCCATGAACGGCGCCGAGGTGGTGTACCGGGGGCCGTACCCGCACCCGCACGTCGGCAACGGCCTGTTCGAGATCCAGAACCGCGCGCGGGCGCTGGACAACAACTTCTACCTGATCGCCTGCAACGTCGGCACGTACTACTTGCACACCGATTCCGATGTGCCGATCGACACGTTCGGGGGCGGGTCGGCCGTGATCGATTACCGGGGCAAGATCGTGGGGCGGCACGACTACAGCGGCGGCTCGTCATGGGTGGCCGGCACCGTCGACGTCGAGGCGCTGCGCAAGTTCCGGGCTAGTGCGCAGTGGGACAACTGGATCAAGGACCTGACCACCGAGCAATACCAGCTGATCTACGAAGACCCGGTCTACCCCAAGAACCTCTACCTGGACCGCGCTCCGTACAACCACGCGGAGTACCGGTGTGAGGTCATCGACAAGCAGATCGAGCTGATGCACGAGCGCGACATCTGGCGGCGCCCGGACAAGGGGTAGCATCGCAGCGGAGCCGGGTCGCCGCCGCTGCGTACCTGCGGCGGCACTTCCCGGACGAGCGGGCCGGCGTAGCCGAGCGATTCTCAGTTCTTGCGATGGTGGGCATGGCCGTTGCCGCCAGCAGGGCCGCTGGAGTTCGTCGATCGAGCAGCCCGGCGGTCAGCACCGAGGCGGGCCTCTTTATTGAATTGGGGAGAAATAGGTGAACCGGTCGGCGGCGGTGACGGCAGAGGTCCCCGACGGGGTGGTCACGGTGATGTCGACGGTGCCCGTGCCCGCCGGGCTGGTCACGGTGATCTGCGTCCCGGAGTCGGCGGTGATCGTCCCGGCCGCGCCGCCGAAGCTGACCCCGGTGGCCTTGGCCAGGCCGGTCCCGGTGATCGTGACGACGGTCCCTCCGGTGGTAGGTCCGCGCGCCGGGGAGATCCCGGTCACGGCCGGGGGCGGGGGCGGGGCGACGTAGGTGAACCGGTCGGCGGCGGTGGCCGCCGACGTCCCCGACGAGGTGGTCACCCTGATGTCCACGGTGCCCGTGCCCGCCGGGCTGGTCACGGTGATCTGCGTGCCGGAGTCGGCGGTGATCGTCCCGGCCGCGCCGCCGAAGCTGACCCCGGCGGCCTTGGCCAGGCCGGTCCCGGTGATGGTGACCGCGGTACCGCCCGCGGTGGTCCCGCTCGCCGGGGAGATGCCCGTGAGTGCGGGAGGCGACGGAGCCGACGAGGAAGACGAGCCCGAGGACGAGGGCGAGGGCGAGGGCGAACCGGAGGCCGACGACGAAGCGGAACCAGAGGCCGGGCCCGAACCAGACGACGAGGACGAACCAGAACCGGAGGCCGAGCCCGAGGCCGGGCCCGACGATGAAGCGGAACCAGAGGCCGGGCCCGAACCAGATGACGACGAACCCGGGCCCGAGGACGAGGCCGGGCCCGAGGACGAACCCGAACCTGCGGACAGCGGCAGAGGGAACAGGACCTCGTGGACCGTGGTGGGGTGGATCGAGGCGCTGAGCTTGCCCGAGGTGACGCCGCCGACGGCCAGGGCGGTGCCTGCCGCTATCAGCGCGATCGTGCCGGCGACCACGACGGCGGCCGTGGCTGGGCCCACATGCCGATGCCGGCGATCGCCGGGATGCCGGCTGTCCCGGGGATGTTGGCGATCCCGCAGGTGCCGGAGGTGCTGGAGGTGCCGGATATGCCAAAGATGCCTGAGATGCCGGGAGTCCGGGGACTCCCGCGATCCCTGGGACAGGTTGACCCGCTCCACGGCGGAACCCTGTATTGCGGGCGGCGCGCCGGCTGGCCACAGTGCCGCCAGCAGCAGCGCCGCCTCGCCCAGATGCGACCGGCCGCGTTCCTCCCAGTCCCGGCCGTACGCGCCTGATGCGGCGGCCTCGAGAGCGGCGACAAGAGTGGTGCCGTCGGCCGGCCGGTCTCCGGGTTCCTTGGCCATCCCGGCGGCTACCAGCGGCCGCAGCGACTCGGGTACCGGGTCGAGCGGCACCGGCTGGGACAGGTGCTGGTAGAGCAGCGCCTGGGCGGTATCCCCCTGGAAGGGCGGACGGCCGGTGAGGCACTCGTAGAAGGTGGCCGTGGCGGCGTAGATATCGCTGGCCGGCGTGACCGGGGACCCGGCGAACTGCTCGGGAGGCGCGTACATCAAGGTACCCGCGGGAATCGGCCGGTCACCGGTACGCGACGCGATGCCGAAGTCGGTCAGCTTGCTGACCCCTTCCCCGTTGACGAGCACGTTCTCCGGTTTGTAGTCGCGGTGCACCACCCCACACCGGTGCGCGGCGGCCAGCCCCAGCAGCGAGCCCTGCAAGACCACCAGCGCCGCCTCCGGCGTGGTGGCGCCCTGGTGCGTCAGGATCTCGCGCAGCGAGACGCCGTCGACCAATTCCATGACGATGGCGGCACCCGACGGGGACTCGACATATTCATACAGCCGGACGATGTTCAGGTCGTCGAGGGAGGCCAGCACTTCCGCCTCGCCGCGGAACATCTGGGCCCATTGCTGGTCAGCCAGGAGCCTGCGATGCATGTACTTGATCGCCACCAGCGTGCCGGACGCGTCGTGCCTGCCCAGCACCACATCGCCAGATCCGCCCGAGCCGAGCGCCTTCAGCTCGGTGTACCCGGGAACACCCCATTCCGCCACGCAGATCGCCCCCTCTCGCGGCGGCGGCCCGGCTCGCGAGACCGGGCGCCACGCCGCGCTGACACTGGGATAACGTAACCCGCGCGCCGCGGTTCACCAGCAGCTGACGCCGCGGCGGCCTTCACTGTCTCTTGGACGTCCCGGGTTGGCCGCAGGTTGGCACGTACGGATCAGGTACGCGTCAACTGCCGATGTAGCTCATCACATGCTTGATGCGGGTGTAGTCCTCGAAGCCGTACATGGACAGGTCCTTGCCGTAGCCGGAGTGCTTGAAGCCGCCGTGGGGCATCTCCGCCACGATCGGGATGTGGGTGTTGATCCACACGGCGCCGAAGTCCAGGCGCCGGGCCATCCGCATCGCGCGGCCGTGATCTTTGGTCCAGACGCTCGAGGCCAGCCCGTACTTGACGCCGTTGGCCCAGCGGATGGCTTCCTCCTCGTCGGAGAACCGCTGGACGGTGATGACCGGGCCGAAGATCTCGTCCTGGATCATCTCGTCGTCCTGCCGCAGGCCGGCCACGACCGTGGGGGCGTACAGGTAGCCGCGCTCCCCCACCCGGCGCCCGCCCGCGACCAGCTCGGCGTGTTCGGGCCGGCGCTCGATGAAACCCTCGACGCGGGTCAGCTGGTTCGGGTTGTTCAGCGGGCCGAAGTCGGCGTCGGGCACGTCCAGGCCGCCGGTCACGGTACCTCGCGCCTGCTCGCCGAGGGCGGCGGTCAGGTCCGCGGCGATGCCGGGGCCCGCCAGCACGCGGGTCGCGGCAGTGCAGTCCTGCCCGGCGTTGAAGTATCCGGCGCCCGCGATCCCCTCGGCCGCGGCGCCCAGGTCGGCGTCGTCGAAGACCACGACGGGCGCCTTGCCGCCGAGCTCGAGATGTACGCGCTTGAGGTCGTCGGCCGCGGCCCGGGCGACCTCCATGCCGGCCCGGACCGAGCCGGTGATCGACACCATGCTGGGGGTCTTGTGCGCGACCAGCTCGCGGCCGGTGTCGCGGTCGCCGCAGATGACGTTGAACACCCCCGGCGGCAGGAACTCCGCCGCGATCTCGGCCAGCAGCAGGGTCGAGACCGGGGTGGTGTCGGACGGCTTGAGCACGACGGTGTTACCCGCGGCGATGGCCGGCGCGAACTTCCAGACCGCCATCATCATCGGGTAGTTCCACGGGGTCACCTGGGCACACACGCCGACCGGCTCGCGCCGGATCATGGAGGTGTGCTCCTTCAGGTACTCCCCCGCGCTGCGGCCTTCCAGCACCCGCGCGGCGCCGGCGAAGAACCGGATCTGGTCCACCGAGGGCGGGATCTCCTCTGACCGGGTCAGGGCGACCGGCTTGCCGGTGTTCCGGGTCTCGGCCTCCACCAGTTCGTCGGCGCGCTCCTCGATCGCGTCGGCGATCCTGATCAGGGCCAGGCTGCGCTCGGAAGGGGTGGCGTCCCGCCATCCTTCGAACGCGGCGACCGCCGCCTGCATCGCGGCGTCGACGTCCTGGCGGCTCGATATCGGCGCGTGCGCGTAGACCTCACCGGTGCTGGGGTTGATAACGTCGCTGGTCCGGCCGTCACCGGCGTCGGTGAACTTGCCGTTCACGAAGTTCTGCAGCGTGCGGTCCGTCATGTCCAGCCCTCCATCCCGCGGCACGTCTTGCCTGCGGCGTCACGTTTCTCCGCGACCTCAATGACGAGCTTCGCAGAAATGGACTATCTCCACAAGTGAATCAGTTGCTATCTTTATATATACCTACGAAATCAGTTGGCCTATAGGGCGGACATGGTGCCGGTTTGGACGCCGTGTCCCGGAAGAGGAGGCGACTGCATGGCGCGCAGCCCGAGGACGCCCCTGGCCCAAGGCCCTGGTGGTGTCGTACCCGACGATATCTCCAAGCTAATCATCGAGCAGCTGCAGGAAGACGGCAGGCGGTCCTACGCCGCGATCGGCAAGGCGGTCGGGCTTTCCGAGGCCGCTGTCCGGCAGCGGGTCCAGCGTCTCCAGGATTCCGGCGTCATGCAGATCGTCGCGGTGACTGACCCGCTGACGCTGGGCTTCCGTCGTCAGGCCATGATCGCCATCAAGACCGACGGCGACCTGGAAAAGGTGGCCGACCAGCTGGCCGGCATGGACGAGATCGACTACGTGGTGATCTCGGCCGGCTCGTTCGACGTGCTGGCCGAGGTCGTCTGCGAGGATGACGACCATCTGCTGGAGATCCTGAGCCGGGTCCGTGCGATCCCGTACGTCACCAGCACGGAGACCTTTGTGTACCTGAAACTGCGTAAGCAGACCTACTCCTGGGGAACGAGATGACATCCTCATTCGACGACATCACCGACGCACAGGAAGCCGCCAAGCGCAATCTCTGGCTGCACTTCACCCGCATGTCCTCCTACGAGGACAGCGACGTCCCGGTGATCGTGCGCGGCTCGGGCGCCTACGTCTTCGACCAGCACGGCCGGCGTTACCTGGACGGGCTGTCCGGCCTGTTCGTGACACAGGTGGGCCACGGCCGCCAGGAGATCGCCGAGGCGGGTGCCCGGCAGGCGTGCGAACTCGCTTATTTCCCGCTGTGGTCCTACGCCCATCCCAAGGCCATCGAGCTCGCGGCGAGGCTGGCCGAGCTGGCCCCGGGCGAGCTGAACCGGGTGTTTTTCACCACCAGCGGCTCGGAGGCCGTGGAGTCGGCGTGGAAACTGGCCAAGCAGTACTTCAAGCTGACCGGCCAGCCCGGCCGGTACAAGGTGATCAGTCGTGACATCGCCTATCACGGCACCTCGATGGGCGCGCTGGCCATCACCGGCCTGGCCGACATCAAGCACCCGTTCGAGCCGCTGCTGCCTGGCGGCGTCCGGGTCCCGAACACCAACTTCTACCGGGCGCCGGAATTCCTGGCCGGGGACGAGGTGGCGTTCGGGCGGTGGGCCGCCGATGAGATCGAACGCGCCATCCTGCGCGAGGGCCCGGAGTCGGTCGCGGCGGTGTTCCTCGAGCCGGTACAGAACTCCGGCGGCTGCTTCCCGCCGCCCCCCGGGTACTTCGAGCGGGTCAGGGACATCTGCGACCGGTACGGCGTCCTGCTGGTTTCGGACGAGGTGATCTGCGCGTTCGGCCGGCTGGGCTACTATTTCGGCTCCCAGCGGTACGGGTACCAGCCGGACATCATCACCTTCGCCAAGGGCATCACCTCCGGCTACGCGCCGCTCGGCGGGATGATGGTCAGTGACAAGCTGATGGAGCCGTTCAGCTCGGGCACGGCGACGTTCCTGCACGGCATCACGTTCGCCGGGCACCCGGTGTCGGCCGCGGTGGCGCTGGCCAACCTGGACATCTTCGAGAAGGAAGACCTGCTCGGGAATGTCCAGGCGAACGAGGCCGCGTTCCGCGCCACCCTGGAAAAGCTCTACGACCTGCCGATCGTCGGAGACGTCCGCGGCGCCGGGTATTTCTACGGCATCGAGATGGTCAAGGACAAGCTCACCCGCGAGACGTTCACCGCCGAGGAGTCCGAGCAGCTGCTGCGCGGGTTCTTGTCCCACGCGCTGTTCGACGCCGGGCTGGTATGCCGCGCCGATGACCGCGGCGACCCGGTCGTGCAGCTCGCCCCGCCGCTCATCTGCGGGCCGGAACACTTCGATGAGATCGAGCGCATCCTCCGCGCGGTCCTCACCGAGGCCTGGGCGCGCATCTGAGGCGGGGCCTCATGAGGCGGGCTCAACGTTCATCGCGGCCGGGAGGCGTTCCGCTTCACCAGCTTCGGCGACCTGACCTTCACCCTGATCCGTCCGCACGGGACGTGAGCCGCCGTATCGGGCAGGATACGGTCGGGGCATGGACGTTCTGGTGATAGGGGCCGGGGTCAGCGGCCTGACGACGGGGATCTGCCTGGCCGAGGCCGGGCTCGGCGTGACGATCAGGGCAGCTGCCCCGCCGGAGCGGACCACATCGGTAGCGGCCGGTGCGGTCTGGGGACTGGTCCGGGTGGGACCGCCGGATCGGGTCCTGGACTGGGGCCGGAAGGGGCTGGAGGTTCTGTCCAAGCTCGCCGCCGAGCCGGGCACCGGAGTGCGGATGGTCAGCGGTAAGGAGGTCAGCCGGACCCCGCTGGAACCCTACTACTGGACCGCGCTCCTGCCCGGCCTCAGGCTGTGCGAGCAGTCCGAGCTGCCCGGCGGCTTCGCCTACGGCTGGCAGTACACCGCCCCCGTCGCCACCATGCCGGTCTACCTCGATTACCTGCGAGCCAGGTTGGTGCGGGCCGGGGGTGCGCTCGAGGTGGCCGCCGTCGCGTCACTGACCGAACTGGCCGACGCGGCTCCGATCGTCGTCAACTGCTCCGGCGTCGGCGCCCGCGACCTGGTACCCGACCCCGCGGTGACGCCGGTACGCGGGCAGGTGGTGATCGCCGCCAACCCCGGTATCGAGGAGTTCTACATCAACCGGGACGAGGAACCGCCGTGGATCGTCTACATGTTCCCGCACGGCGACACGGTCCTGCTGGGCGGCACGAACGAGGAAGGTGCCTGGGATGAGGACCCGAAACCCGCCATAGCCGAACGGATCGTGGCTCACTGCGCCGCGGTCGATTCTCGCCTGTGCGGGGCGGCGATCCTCGGCCACCGCGTCGGCCTGCGGCCGCACCGCCCCGAGGTACGGCTGGAATCCGAACCGCTGGGCGGCAGCGTGCTATGGCACAACTACGGGCACGGCGGCGCCGGCGTCTCCCTGTCCTGGGGCTGCGCATCCGAGATCGCCGCCGCGATCCTCGGCACGCCGGCCAGCCCGGCCGGACGATAGCTTCCGGCTGGAACATGCCCTCGGACGTCCGCCCGGCCAGGCGGTGCTGCGTCTGTCAGCCCGCCGACGTCGGCTGACGGCGGCCCGCTACGCTGTGGCGCATGAGGTTCGCGATCGCCATCCCGCAGTTCTACGCCGACGGCCAGTTCGACCCCGCGGCGTTCCGGTCCTACCTGACCCGGGCCGAGGAGCTGGGTTTCGAGAGCGCGTGGACCCAGGAAGGCGTGCTCAACCTCGGCCCGCAGCTCGGGCCGATCGAGACGATGACGTACGCGGCGGCCTGCACCGAGCGGTTGCGGCTGGGCTGTGTGGTGTTCGTATCCACCCTGCACAGTCCCGTGCACCTGGCCAAGAGCATCAGTACGCTGGACCAGCTCAGCCGGGGACGGATCGAGGTCGGCGTGGGCACCGGCGGCAAAGGGCGGCCGTTCGCCGCTTTCGGGGTGGACCCCGCCCGATACGTGGCACGGTTCACCGAGGGGATCGAGCTGATGAAGGCGTTGTGGACCGAGCCCAGAGTCACCTTCCAGGGCATGTTCTGGCAACTCGAGAACGCGCCGATGGAACCCAAGCCGTTCCAGAAGCCGTTCCCGCCGGTGTGGTTCGGTGCCGCCAGCGAACCTGCGGTCCGGCGGGCCGTACGGATGGGCCACGGCTTCTTCGGCGCGGGATCGTCGACCACGGCCAGGTTCGCCGAGCTGGTCCAGATGGCGAGGAAGGCCCTGGTGGAGGCGGGCAGGCCCATCGAGGACTTCCCCATCGCCAAGCGCGTGTACGTCGGGATCGACCAGGACGCCCACTGGGCGCGGGAGCGGATGAATGCCGCGCTGGAGAGCATTTACGGGCAGCGGATCCCCTCTATCGAGGCCGCCGCGTTCGCCGGCACGGCCGCCGACTGCGCCCGCGAGCTGCGCCAGGTCGCCGAGGCCGGCGCGGAACTGATCCTGTGCACGGCGCTGTTCGACCAGGCCGAGCAGATGGAGCAGCTGGCCGCCGCCGTCATCCCCGAGCTCAGCTGATACCCGGGCCGGTGCGCGGCTGCATCAAGGCCTGCAGCATACCCACCACGGCGGAGTATCCCACGCCGGACCAATCCGGCTTCAGCAGGCCATAGGGCTCGGGGTCGCCCCATTGGTATTTGATCTGGTTGGTCCCCGGCGTGCTGCTTTGGCCGTGCGTCGGGTTGAGGGCCCACCAGCACCAGTCGACGTCGTACTCGGCCAGCCACGCCCGGAGGTTGGCCCACCACGTGCCGCCGGCGCCTGGGGCCGACAGCGCGCTGGCATTGTCGCCGAACTCGCCAAGCCAGACTGGGGCGATTCCCTCGGTGAGGATGTACCCGCCGTTCTTGTTCATCTGCTGGAAGTAAGCGGACTGGGACTGGCCAGCGGGGTGACCGCTCCACGAATAGTCGTGCATGCTGTAGACGACCTTGTTCGGCTCCGCGAGCTTGACCTGGAGACTGGCCACGCCGGTTAGGTCGCCGGCGTAGTTCAGCCCCTCGCAGATGATCAGCACATGCGGGTCGATCTGGTGGATCAGGTTTCCAACGGTCGTGTACATGGCTGCGAAATCGGTCTCCACCGCGGTCCCCCACGCCGGGCCGAGAGCAGCCCCGCCCACCGTGGCATGGCGGGGCTCGTTCTTGATGTCAATCGCGGCGACCAGCGGGTTAGAGGCGTATCGCCGGGCAATGTCCTGCCAGATCGCGGTGAACTTCGCGATTTCCCAGCGGTCATTGAACCACAGGCCGTTGGTGTCATCGTTGGCGCAGCACCAGCCGAAGTCAAGCAGGTGGCAATTAGGGATGACGATCAGGCCCTGGTCGGTGAGCGCCTTGACGCAGGCGTCGTAGACCTGCAGTGGCGTGGAACCGATGAGGTCCTGGTTGGCGTCGAGATACTGTGCGGGGACCATGGTTGTCTGCTCGGTCATCCACAGGCTGAACGGGAACCGCACGCAGTTGAACCCCTGAGCGGCGATGAGCCCGGCCAGCGTGCTGCGATTCGCGAGATCCAGCCCGGCCGGCACTCCCATATCCTCGCTGGCGCCGTACCAGTTCACCCCGGCCAGGCGGACCCGCTTTCCGTGGGCGTCGACGATGAACCGGCCGCTCGTGGACAAAGGCGTGGCAAAAGCCAAAACCATTTCCTCCAATCACAAGTGTGGACGCTTAACGTTCCCAGGGCGGCACGGTTCTGGCAAGCTCGGCTATGGATGCGGGGTCACCCCGATCCCGGGGCCGCTGCGCGCCGGAATGACGGCCTTCAGCATGGTCAGCACGGCGGGGTATCCCACACCGGACCAATCCGGTTTCAGCAGGCCGAATGACTCGGCCGCGCCCTGCTGGTTCAGCACCTGGCTGGTCCCCGGGACGCTGCTCTGGCCGTGGGTCGGGTTGAGCGCCCACCAACACCAGTCGACATCCTGTCCTTTCAGCCAGGCC
>Ga0335077_10002495_pt1 | contig 21972 bp, 9 predicted proteins | sample Lox_Sample_31_FD_207151 | JGI IMG/M metagenome (GOLD analysis project Ga0335077, IMG submission 207151) | Soil microbial communities from Loxahatchee National Wildlife Refuge, Florida, United States - Lox_Sample_3.1 | ecosystem: Environmental > Terrestrial > Soil > Wetlands | place: USA: Florida...
CTGCCCTACACGGTGAAGTCCCGCCTCCCGCAGTGGGACTGGCTCGTGAAGGCCTACCTGGCGCTCCGTCCGCTCAGCTCGGCCTTCCTGGGCAAGCAGTTCCTGGTGGTGGCCCGGAAGCCCGGGACGGGCGATGGCGCCCCTCCGCCAACCGGCGGCGAGCTCAGCGCGGCGCGCCGCTCAGCCAGGTGACGGAGAGCGGCTGGCGGTACCATTCCAGGCCGTCCCCGTAGATCCGGAAGGCGACCGGGCGGCGACCGGGGCGACCGGAGAAGAGGGAGGCGATGTCAGCCCCGGTCGTCGGCAGCTGGTCGAGCGGCAACCCGTCGCGCGCCGTGCCGGGCACGATGCGGTGGGCGACCGTCTCCGCAGGGCCGTACCGGATCTCCACCCACACGGAGGGAATCCGGAACAGGAACCGGGCGAAGCGCGCCGCGAGCGCCGGCTCGAGGTCGATCGAGGCGTAGAGCGGCCCCAGCACCTCGGGCACCTGGAGCCAGCGCCCGGGCTCGATGGGCTCGCGGCCGACCTCCCGGAGCTCGCCGGAGGGTTGGCCCGGCACGCGCTCGAGCACGACCGCGTGCCCCGGCTGGAACGGCGCCAGCCGATAGCCGCCGGCGAGCGCTCGCCAGAGCGCGGGAGTGTCGAGAGCCGGAGAGCGGTCGTCGAAGCCCTCGTACCGGAGCGCCACGAGCGGCGGCGCCTCCGCGCCGGAGTAGTGCTCGGCGGTAACGCGATCGAGGTCAGAGGTGTAGGCCGCGTACGTCTGCAAGGTGGGATTCGGGGAGCAGGCCACGTCGTTTGCCGCGCAGATGGCGAGCTCGAAGGGCACGATGCCCACCGGCCGTCCAGCCGCGAACTCCCTGAGCCCGGGCATCGAGTAGGGGGAGAGGTCCAGGTCGAGCGCCCGCCGCCGCGCCGAGGGCGAGACCCAGGTGGAGAGGGACTCGGCCCCGCGCACGCCCGCGAGGGCTCTCGCGATAGCCCCGGCCGAGGCGCTCGGAGGACCCGTGCGCTGCGCGTCGTAGATCCGCGCCACGGCGAGCGACGTCCCCGCCGCCGCGACGAGAAGCGCGCGGACCGCGATCCTCGCCCGCCGCCCGGACGCGAACAGCGCTGCCGTCCCGGCCAGGGCGAGCAGGAACGGAAAGAAGAGGGGGGCGTGGGAGCCGTCCTGGCGAACGAAGGCGTGCTTGAAGGCGAGAAAGGCGGGGCCGACCGCAAGGAGCGCCAGCCCGGCCACGAGGGGCCTCTGGCGAGCGGCCCAGACCCCCACCGCGGCCAACGCCACCACCGCCAGGCCACCGGCGACGGCGAACGCGTTCTCGATGCTCGAGGCCGGCGAGAGGCTCATCGCCTCGCTGTAGGCAGAGGCGATCTCGAGGCTCCGGCGGGCCCAGGGGAGGACGCTCGCCTTCCCCGAGAGGAGGGCGGAACCCAGGAGCGCGAACGCTCCCGCGCCGGCCACGGCGACCGCCGCGGCTGCGAGGAGCGCCCGCCTCCCGTCCCGCGCGAGGCGCAGGGCGCAGGCCGTCGCCAGGGCGAGCGAGAGCGAGATCCCGAGGCTGAACTTCGCGAGGAATGCGGCGCCCGCGACCGCCCCGAGAAGGGCGAGGAGCGCGCCGCTCGCCTTGCCCTCGCGGTCGAGCGCCACGGCGACGAGGAGCAGGAGCGGGACGAGGACCTGGTACTCGAAGCCGAGGCCGAGGTCGACGGCGAGGGACTGCGCGAGGGCAAAGAGGAGGACGTCCCAGGGGGAGGCGCGGGGGGCGAACGCCAGGGCGGCCAGGGCGGCGACGGTCGCCAGCCGGAGCGCCGCCGCGAGGGGCGCGTGCAGCCCCGCGGCCGTCGGGTAGAGGAGGAACCCCAGGGGACCGTAGGTGAAGACGACGCTCTCGCCGAAGCCGCGGTGCGCGAGCTGGTTGATGGCGAGGATCCACGAGCCGTCGAGGTTCGCGCCGCCCGGGCGCGACAGGTCCGGGAAGGCGGCCACGAAGACGTAGGCCGCGGCCGCGAGGCGGAAGAGGAGCGCCGGCGCGGTGCGAGGCGGAGGCGCAGCGGCCGGGGATAGACTCATCGCCCGGGTACTCTACCCGCCCGCCGCGGCGCGCAACCAGCGCTCGTTACGTCGTGCGAGCGCCCGTCCCGGGGTGCCCGCCCGGCGTCGAGCGATGGCGGCGCTCGCCTACTCCCCGATGTCGTCCTCGGTGAGGGCCTCGCCGATCGCCTCTCCGTACTCGATGGCGCATCGGGCGCAGAACACGTTCGGCTCGGCCGCCCCGGGGAGCGCGATGGTGTAGCCCACGGCACCGCAGATCTGGCACTGGCCGGTCATCTGGACCTGGCCCTTGTCGGCCGGGCTTTCCTTCGTGGACTCGCGCATCGGCTCACCCCCCTCTCCGCGTATGAGAAGAATAAGACCTTCTACACCTTGCGCTCCGCCTTTTTTGGCACCACGAGGCCCCGCGACAGGCGCCGGAGGACCTTCTTCAGCTGCCTCTTCTTGTAGCGCTCGTGCCGGGCCGGCCCCTGCTCGTTGTGCTTCGCCGTCTCCTCGTCCATCACCTGGAATTCTACCAGCGAAAACACCACCCGGCCCAGGTCCTCCGCCCCGGGAGGGGGCTCCGGTGGAAGGACGTCGTCGATGCGCACCGGGATATCCACCACGAAGTTCAAGGCCTTGTAATCCCGGCCGCTGAACTCGTTCTGGCGGGTGCGGTCGCTCGCCTCGAGGTCCAGCGGCGCCTGCAGGTGGCGGACGAGCTCGTCCGCCTTTGGGTGCTTCCCGACCACGTGGCGGAAGCGCAACAGCGAGTTCCTCGTCTGCCCGGGGACGACGAAGTTGAAGGGGAAGAGGGCGTCGCAGAGGTGGCGGAGGACCGAGGGGATCTGGTCCTTCGTCCGGGTCACGATGCGGTAGCGCACCCGGTCGAATACCTGGGCGGCCACCGTCTCCCGCTTCACGAGCAGCTTCGTCATGAGCGACTCGCGCGTCTTCACGTTTCCGTGGAACTCGGCGATGGGGAAGCCGGCGTCGACCATGTGACGCGCCACCGCCATCACCCGGCGGTCCACCCGCTCGGCCAGATCCGCCTCGCGCAGGGCCGAGCGGAAGAGGAGCTCGCGCGCCTCCAGGTGGTGGACGACGTGCATGCACTTCAGGACGACGCAGGCGATTCGCCGGTAGCGCTTCGGTTCCGCCTTGCCGGAGGCGAGGAGGAAGAGCTGGCGGATGTCGGCCGGGTTCGAGACCTGCTCCGCCACCCGGTAGCCGAAGGCGGAGCGGAGGTACTCGACCGCCTGGGCGAGCACCGCCCGCAGGCGCCGCTCGTCCCGGGCGTTGGCGAGGTCGTAGAGGTTGAGGCGCAGGAAGTGCTCCACCTCCGACGCGTCCTGGAAGTGGAGCCGGCGCCAGTCGATGACCGAGCCGCCCCGCAGGATGACCCGGAGGAGCTCGAGGTCGCCGATGTCCATCTCCGCGAGCGGGACGAACCCGTCGGCGTCGATGTGCGGCCGTTTGACCTCGTGTGGCACGTGCCGGCCCGGGCGAGAGCGCTCTGGGGGGTTCTAGAAGCGGAACGGGAAGACCACTTCCTGTCCCTGGGTGCGGGAGCGCGGGAAGCGGATGGTCTTCACCACGCTCGCGATGCAGCCCGCGATGGGCTGGCCGCCGAACTCGGAGCTCAGGGCCTTCACCCCGGCCACCGACCCGTCTCCCTGGATGAGCCAGCGCATCTTGAGCGTGCCATGGGTGTCGGGCTGGGCGGCCGTCTGCTGCTCCAGGCACTGCTTGAGGGCGTCGATGCGGCTCGCCACGCCCTCGTTGATCTGCGCCTCGGTGAGCCGGTCCGGCAGGTCCGCGCCCGGCGCGGGCGGCACGTACACCGAGCGCTTCGCCTTCGTCCCCCCGGAGAGCTCCCGCTCGAAGTCGGCGTCGACGTCGGACGCGTCGAGGAGCGGGTCTCCCGTCTTCCGCGACGACGCCGCCGGTTCCGGCGGCGGGGAACTGGCGGCGACGCGCTGCACCGCCCTCTTCGTCGGCGGCTCCGCCTTCGCCCGCTTCTTCCCCAGCAGGCGCTGCGGAGCGGCCTTGGGGGCGGGAGCGGGCGGCTCGGGTGCCGCCGCCGGCGGCGGGGCCGGAGGCGCCGCCTCGGCGACGGGAGGGCTCGGGGCCGGAGCGGCGGCCGCCGGAGCGGGGGGCGGAGGGGGCGGGGGCGCGGCCGCCACCGGCTCCGCGGGAGCCGGAGCGGGCGCCACCGCGGCCGGCGCCGGCGCGGCCGCCGGGACGGGCACGGGGACGGGCGCCGGGGCCGCGGGCGCGGCCGCCACGGCGACTTCGCGCCCCTCGAAGCGGCGCTCGAAGTACCACCACAGGCCCGCGGCGGCGGCGCAGACGAAGAGGCCGAGGAGCGAGGCGGCGGCGATGATGGTGCGGTTCGTGCTCCGCTTGATGCGGATCTCGGCGGTGTTGCGGGCGACGCTCGACTGGCGCCGGAGGTTTCGTTCCTCGGTGGTGTCGAGCCCCTTGATCGGGAGTGGGAGGACTCCGGTCGGGTCGACGCCGCCCGAGTCGGGCAGGTTCATCGAGTCGAGGAGCGAACTCTGCGGGACGGCCTTCGAGCCCTGGGCAGCGGGCGGGGCCGAGGACGAGGCGAGCTCCTCGCTCGCGAGCGCCGCGAGCGCGCTCGCCGCGCTCGGCTTCCAGCCCGGCGCGGGCTCGGGGGCCTTCGGGCTCTCGGCGGCCGGCGCCTCCGCGGGCTTCTCCGGGGCGGGGGCCGGCTCCGGGGCGCGGGGTCGCTCCGGCCGCGGCACGGGCGCGAGGAACCTCGCCAGCTCCGGGACCGAGGAGAGCGGGGCCCAGTCGGGCTGGCCCGCGCACCAGACGAGGGTGTCCGGCCCGACCTCGCCCGCCTCCCAGCGGGCCTTCACGCCCTCCGGGGACATGGGGCCGACCTGCTGGTCGTTCACGGCCACGTACCACTCGACGGGCAGGGGCGCCGCGGCCGGCGCCGGGCGGGGCTCCTCCTCGCGAGGCGCCTCCTCCCTCGAGGCGTCGGGGCCGGGAGGGGACATCACCTTGTCGAAGGCCTGCCCGAGCTCGTCGTCGAGGCCGTCGGTCCGCGGCCCCGGCTCCGCCGGCGCCTCGGGGGGCTTCGCCGCCTCCGGCTCGGGCTCCGGCGGCGGGTGGCGCACCAGGATGACGTGGCTGCACTTCTTGCAGCGCACCTTGACGCCGTTCGGTCCGACCTTCTCGTCGGAGATCATGTACTGGGCGCTGCAGCTGTCGCAGGTGAACCGCATGGCAGTCTCCTCACCTCACCGCCACCGAGAGGCCGAGCGCCTCCCGGAGCGCCACCCAGTCCTCGGACGCGCAGAAGAGCACGAGGTCCCTCACCTTGGCCTCGTCCTTGAGCTTCGACACCTGCGCCTTCTCCAGTAACGCCATGCGCTTCGCGATCTCCAGGTCGCCGGCCAGGAGGGCGCCGGTTCGGTTCGAGGTGAGCTCCACCGCGTCCATGTAGGCGCGGACGTCCCCGGGCTGCTGGACGGTACAGTAGTCGCGGGCGATTTTCTTCAGTGTCTGCGTGCGCGTCCGCTCGGGCAAGAGCTTCTCGAGCTGGTTCTTGAGCTTCTGCACCAGATGGGGGGGGGCGGTGACCACAAAGCGGGATGTCCCGAGGCTGCAGGCCGCCTGGAAGACCGCGTCGAGCTGGTCGTGCGGCATGAGGCGCCCGAGCCGAAGCTCGGGGCGGACGAAGCAGACCGCCTTCCCCACCGAGAACCAGAGCTCCTTCTTCGGCCTCTCCCGGAACATCTCCTCGCCGGCCACGATTCCCGGCGGCTCGGTGTTCGCGAAGCCGAGCCTCCCCGGGCTCTCCTGGGCCCGGAAGAGCCGGACGCTCTCCACTCCCAGGGTGCGGGAGACGTACTTCACGGTCGAGGCGAGGAAGAGCATCGACGACCCGACGTCGATCTCGTCCTTCTTGGCGTTCAAGCCCAGGTCCTTCGCCGTCTGCGCGAAGAGCGGAGCCGCGTCCCGCGCCACGAGCGTCATGATGGCCGCGAGCGGCCCGGTGCGCAGCCGCTCGTGCAGGAGCCGCTGCCAGAGGGCGCTGTCGAGGGACCGGGTGGCGGTCTCCCGGGCGAAGCGCCGCAGCTTCGAGACCACCTCCAGCTCCTCGGCCCCCGCCGCCCCGAGGAGGTGCGCGAGAACCTGCGCGGCGCTGTAGGCGCGGTCGTAGTCCTTGCGGGAGGCGAAGAGGGCGACGAGCTTCGAGACCGCCTTCGCCGGGCTCTGGTTGAGCTGGAGGAGCTTCCGGTACCCCTCCACCGCCTCGGGCTCGTGCCCCGGCTGCGAGGCGGCCAGGTCCGCGAAGGTCTCGACCGCGGCGGCGTCGTCGGGGTCGGCCTTCACCACCACCTCGTAGGCGGTCCGGGCGCCCTCGGGGTTCTTCAGGACCTTCGTGTAGAGAGCGCCGAGCTCCTTCCACAGGGCGAGCCGCGCCGCCTGGAACTCCGGCGCCTTCGGCAGCCGCTGGATCATCCGGACGTAGGCCTGCTCGAGCTCCGGGTACCGCTTCTCGGCTGCGAGCATCGACTCCACGGCGGCGAAGGCCTGCAGGAGGCGCGGGTTCGCGTCGAGGGCCGCCTCCATGTGGAGGAGGGCCTTCGCCCCGTCCTTGATCTCGTCCCGGTAGAGCTCGGCGAGGGCGAGGTGCATGGGCGCCGCGCGCGCCGGGTCGCCCTTCACCTCCGGGGCCTCGAGCATGCGCGCCATGACGTCGGCCGCCTTCTGCGGCTGGCGGGTCTCCCGGTAGAGGCCGAGGAGCGCCTCGGTCACCTTCAGGTCGCCGGGGTCCACCCGGGCAGCGGAGAGGAATGCGTCGATGGCCTGGTAGGGGTCCTTGAGGCGGTCGCGGGCGATCTCCCCCACCGCCACGTGCTGCTCGAAGCGCGCCCTCCCCTCGAGGAGGGAGGCGAGCCGCTGGCGCTGGTCGACCGCGCCCTCGTAGTCGCCCTGGGCCTCGAGCACCCGCACCAGGCTGCGGCGCGAGGGCTCGTGGTTCTGGTCCATCTCGAGCGCCTTCTCGAAGCTCTTGGTGGCGCGGTCGGGCTGCCCCTGCTTCTCCTGGATCTCGCCGATCTGCCAGTAGGTCTCGACCACCTCCAGGTCGGTCAGGCCGTCGCGGTGGTGGATGAGGATCGACTGGAAGATCCGGAGCGCCTCCTCCCAGGCCTGGCGCTGGACGAGGAGCGTCCCGAGCCCCTCGAGCGCCGGCAGGTAGGTGGCGTCGAGCTCGTAGGCGCGCCGGTAGGCGGCGAGGGCCCGCTCCGGGTCGCCGAGCTTCTCGCACACGTAGCCGAGCCGGTAGGACTGGCGGCAGAGCTCGCGACCGTCCCCCTCGTCGGCGAGCCGCTTCACCACGATCTCGAGCACGCGGGCGGCGTCGGCCCAGGATCCCTGGGCCTGGTACATCTCGGAGAGCGGGCGGGCGGCGGGGAGGTGGTCGGGGACGCGCTTCAGCGCCTCCTCGTAGTGGCGCACCGCGCCCGGGCGGTCGCCCTTCTCCTCCTGGTGGATGCGCCCCGCCTCGGTGAGGAGCTCCGCCTGGGTGGCCTCGTCCTCGGCGTAGCGCGCCTCGGCGAGGAGCAGCTGCAGGTACTCGTCGCGGTTCCCCTCGCGCTCCCGGATGCCCTTCATGGCCCGGATGGAGGGGAGGTGCCCCGGCTCCAGGTCGAGGGCGCGCTCGTACTCGAGCTTCGCCGCCGGGAGGTCGAGGAGCATGTCCTCCTGGATGCGCCCGGTGCGGAAGTGGAGCTCCACGGCGTCCGGGCTCGCCGCGGCGAGCCGCGCCTCCCGGCGCAGCATGTCGAGGGCGAGGTTCCAGTTGCCGCTCCGCTCGTAGAGGGAGGCGAGCGCCGCCACCGCCTCGCGCGACTCGGGGTCGACCTCGAGCGCCTGCCGGAAGGTCTCCTCGGCCCGGTCCACCCGCTGCAGGTGGTTCCAGAACACCTCGCCGATGGCGACGAGGAGGTGGATCTGCTCCTTGCGGTCGGCGGCGAAGGAGAGGTGGTGGGTGGTGACGCTGATGAGCTTGTCCCAGAGCCCCTCCTGCCGGTAGAGCCGCTCGAGCGCCTTCACCGAGGGGAGGTGGTTCCCGTCGAGGCGCAGGACGCTCTCGTGGCGCTCGATCGCCTTCTGCGGGTTTTGGAGCTTCTCCTCCCAGATGCCGGCGCTCTTGCCGAGGATGCGGACCTTCTCGGCGGTCTCCTCCGCGTTCTCGGCCTGCTTCTCGTAGACCCGGTTGAGCTCGGCGAACCGGTCGAGCTTGGTGTAGAGCCGCTCCAGCCCGGCGAGCGCGTACGGCTCCCGGTCGTCCATCCCCAGGACGGCCCGGTAGGCCTCCACCGCCGCCTCGTCGTCCTGGAGGTCGGACTCGTAGAGGGAGGCGAGCTGCAGCTGCCAGGCGACGCGGGTGGCCGCGTCGGGCGCGAGGTCGCGCGCCCGGGCGAGCACGTGCGCCAGGTCGGCGAAGCGCCCCTCGCGGCGGAAGATGGTGGCGAGGGCCTCGAGCGCCTGCGGGTCGCCCCCGTCGAGCTCGAGCACGCGGCGCAGCGCGCCCACCGCCTCCTCCACGTCGTGCAGCTGCTCGTCCTCGATGCGGGCGATCTCGAGGAGCGCCGCCTTCTTGTCGTCGAGCCCGGCCACCGCCTCGACCTTCTGCTCGAGGGCGATGACGAGGTCGGTCGCCCGGCCGTGGTGGGTGAAGAGCGCCGAGAGGGCGTCGAGCGCCTCCAGGCTGGCGGGATCGGCCTCGAGGGCGCGGCGCAGTGCCGCCTCCGCCCCCTGGGGGTCGGCGAGCTTCTCGTCCTTCAGCTGCCCGAGGCGGAGGAGGAGCCTCGCCCGCTGCGGGCCGGGGAGCCCCTCGCACACCTGCTCGTAGATCTCGGCGAGCTCCTCGAAGGCCTCGGTGTCGGCCGCGAGCCGCTCCACCGCTGCGCGGGCCCTCTCGCTCGAGGGATCCTCCTGGAAGGCGCGGCACCAGGCGAGGAAGCCCATCTCCTTCTGCCCGAGCCGGGTCTCGTGGACCTCGCCGAGCTCCTCGAGGAGCGCGGCGCGGGCCGGGCGATCGGCGAGCCCCTGCACGAAGAGGTCGGTCGCCCGGGCGTGGGCGCGCCAGTCGCCGTTCGCGGCGTGGAGCTCGCGCAGCCGGTCGAAGGTGGCGCGGCTCGAGGGGTCGAGGGCGAGCGCCTTCTCGAGCGCCTGGGCGGCGGCGTCCGGGCGGCCCGACTTCTGCCACATCTCCGCCGACGACTGCCAGGCGGCGACCGCCTCGGCGGCCTTCCCCTCGGCGGCGAGGAGCCCGGCGCGGGCCTCGGCGGCGCGCGTCCCCTCGGCCGTCGCCCCGGCGGCCTGGAAGAGGCTCTCGAGCTTGGAGAGGTCCGAGGCGGTGTGGGGCTCGAGGTCGAAGGCCCGCTTCCCCTGCTCCACCGCCTCCTGCCGCTGGCCCGCCTGGAGGAGGAGCTCGGCGAGCGCGAGGCGCACGCCCTTCACGCCGGCGGCGTCCTCCTGCAGGGGGATGAGCCGGCGGTTCACCTGGATGAGGGCCTCGCGGTCCCCGGCGGCGGCGTGCAGGTCCCGGAGCGACTCGAGCGCCTTCTTGTTGCGGGGGTCGCTCTCCAGGACCGCCTGGTAGGAGCGGACGGCCTGCGCCGGGTCGCCGAGGCGCGCGCCCAGCACCTGGCCGAGCTTCTCCTGGAGCCGCACCACCTCGCGCCGGTCCTGGGCGAGGGGGACGCGCGCGCGCAGCACCTCGGCGAGCTCGGGCCAGCGCCCGAGCTTCTCGAGCAGCCCCTCGAGCGCGGCGAGCGCCGCGTCGTTCCGGGGCTTCTCCCGGAGCGCCTCGCGCCACAGGTCCACCGCCTCGGCGTCCCGGCCGAGCTCGGCCGCCGCCTCCGCCATCCGGGCGGTGATCCGCTCCCGGGCGGAGGGCTCGGAGGCGGTCCGCTCGGCGGCGAGCGCCTGGAAGAGGGCGTCGGTGCGCCCCGCCTGCTCGTAGAGGCGCGCCAGCGCGCGCAGCGACGGCAGGTGCCCGGGGGCCGCCTGCAGCACCGCCTCGTAGGCGGCGACGGCGCGCTCCGGGCCCTGGAGCTTCTCCTCCCACACCTGGCCCAGGCGGAAGAGGAGCCCGACCCGCTCGTCGGTGCGGGTCTCGCGGGCGGCGAGCGCCGAGAGCACCTCGGCGAGCTCCGGCCACTGCTCGAGCTTCCGGTAGAGCCGCTCGAGGGCGGCGAGCGCCTGGGGGGCGACGCCCGGGTCGAGCCTGCGGGCCCGCTCGTAGAACGGCGGCGCCTCCGCCGGCCGCCCGAGCGGCCCCTCGTGGAGGGCCCCGATGCGGAGCGCGAGCGGCCCGCCGCCCGGGCCGAGGCGCTCGAGCTCCTCCTGGTAGAGGGTGGCGAGCTCCTCGTGCTGGCCGGTCGCCTCGGCCAGGCGGTCGAGCTCCGCGCGCAGGGGCGCGTCTGCGGGGTCGTCCCGGAAGGCGCGGGCGAGCGCCAGGAAGGCGCGCCCGGGTTCGGCGAGCCGCTTCTCGAGGACCTGGGCGAGCTGGGCGAAGAGCGCCTTCCGCTCGAGCGGGTCGGGGCGCTCGGCGGCGTGGATCTCGAGGGCCGCGGCGTGGCGGTCCCAGCGCCCGGTGGCGGCGTGGGCCCGCTCGAGCGCCTGGGCGGCGCGGGCGTTGGCGCGGTCGCGGGCGAGGAGCGCCTCGAGCCGCTCGATGGCGCCCGGGTGGTCGGGCTGGGAGGCGAGGATCTCCTCGAAGAGCGTGAGCGCCCCCTCCCGGTCGAGGAGCCGGGTCTCCCGGAGCGACGCGAGCCGCTCCCGGAGCGCCACCGAGGCGGCGGCGTCCTTGGCGGCGTCCGCGGCGGCGATCTCCCGGCCCAGCACCTCGGCGAGCTCGGCGAAGCGCTCGCCGCGGAGGCAGAGGGCGTCGAGGCGCGCGAGCACGGCGCGGTCCTGGGGGCGCGCCTCGAGGAGGCGCCTAAGGCTCGAGGCCGCCCCGGAGGCGTCGCCGGCCCGCTCCTGGGCCTCGGCGAGCTCGGAGAGGAGCGCCATTCGCCGGGAGTCGTCCTCCTCGATGGCGAGCCGCTTGCGCAGGACGCGCACGAGCGCCCCCGGGTCGCCGTCGTTGCGCTGCACCGCGGTGAGCCCCTCGAGCGCCTCCGCGTCGTCCGGGGCGATCTCGAGCACCTTCTGCCAGGACTCGGCAGCGCGGGCGGGCTCGGCGGCGGAGAGCCGGGCGAGCCGGCGGTGGTACTCGAGCCGGGCCTTCGGGTCGAGGGCGCGCTCGGCGTTCTCCAGGAAGAGGGCGGCGAGCTCCTCCTCCACGCCCGCCTCGCGGGCGAGCCTCGTGGCGAGGTCCATCGTCTCGAGCGAGCCCGGGTCCTCGCGCAGCGCGCGCCCCGCGGTCAGGAAGGCCATCTCGGCGCTCCGGAGCGGGCCGGCGTAGACGCCCGCCACGCGGCGCAGGAGCCCCGCCCGCGCCGCCGGGTCGGGGAGGCCCGGGAGCCGCGCCTCGAGGGCCTCCACCAGCCGGTGGTGCTCCCCCTCGTGCTCGTAGATGGGCTCGAGGATGCGGGCCGCCTCGGCCGCCGGAGCGCCCGAGCCGCGGGCGAGCTCCTCCAGGGCGGCAAGCGTGGCGGGATGGCGGGGGACGCGGGCGAGCACCATGCGGTAGGCGGCGAGCGCCCCGGCGGCGTCGCCCAGGCGCTGCTGGCGCACGCGCCCCATGCGGTAGCGGATCTCGGCCGCCTCGGCGGCCATGTCGGGCCGGCGCTCGGCGGCCTCGGCCTCGCGGGAGAGGACCTGCGCGACCTCGTCCCAGCGGTCGGCGACGCCGAGCAGGCGCCCGAGCCGCTCGAGCGCCGTCGGATCCTCCGGATCCACGGCGAGGATCTGGCGGTACGCTTCCATGGCGCCCTCGCGATCGGAAAGCCTCTCCTCCAGGACCGTGGCGATCTCGTAGTGCAGGTCCCGGCGCTGCCTCGGATCCTCCGCCCTTTCCGCCTGGCGGCGCAACACGGCGGCGAGCTCCTTCCAGGACTCCGTCCTGCGGTAGAGCCGTGCCAGGGCCGAAAGCACCTCCGGGCGGGGGGCCTCGGCCGCGAGCGCCTCCAGATGCCCCGCGGCGCGGGCGGGCTCGGAGAGCTTCTCGGCGTAGAGGGCGGCGAGCCGGCGGCGCACCTCGGTGGCGGCCGGGCCGGGAAGCCCCGCCCGGAGCGCGTCCTCGAGGGCGGAGGCGAGCCCGGCGAAGGCGCCCGACTGGGTGGCGAGCCGGTCGAGGTCCGCCCGCAGGGCGGGCTCCTCGGGGGCCTCCGGCGCGAGCTCCCGGTACTGGAGCCCCTTCGCCTCGAAGGCGCCCTCGGGCTGGCCGAGCCGCTCGCGCAGCGCCGCGACCTCGGAGAGGAGCGCCGCCCGCTCCTCCGGCGGGCACCCCTCGAGCCGCATCTCCAGGACCTCGAGGAGCCCCTTCGCGTCGCCCGAAGCCCGGTGGATGCGCTCGAGCAGCCTCGCCGCGGCGGAGCGCGCCCCGGGCCGGTTGAGGACGCGGGCGAGGCCGGCGAGCGCCGCTGAGTCGCGCGGGTACTCCTCCAGGATCTGGGAGTAGGCCTCCACCGCCGCGCTCGGCTCCTCGGCCCCCTCGAGGAGGACGGCGCGCCGCAGGAGGAATTCGAGCCTGCGGGCGGGGTCGGGGCGGCTCCCGGCGGCGAGCGCCTCCAGCACCGGCAGGAGCTCCTCCACCTTGCGGTCGCGGGAGAGGATCCGGTCGAGCGCCTCGAGCGCCTCCGGGTCCCCGGGGGAGACGGCGAGGAGCCTCCGCCAGCCGGCGGCGGCGCTCCCCGGGTCGTCGATCCAGGTGTCGCGCACGCGGGCCGCCCGGCGCAACAGCTCCACCGCCTTCCCGCCGCCGGTCTCGGCGGCGGCGAGCTCGCACAGCTCGGCGAGCACCTCGTAGCGCCCGGCCTTCTCGGCGAGCCGCGGCACGTCGGCGAGCGCCTCCTCGCGCGCCTTCCCGCCCTCGGCGAAGGCGCCCCGGGCTGCGTCGAGCGCCTTGCCGGCGTCCCCCAGGTCGAGCTCCAGGACGCGCCGGACCTCGGAGTGGAGCCGCGCCCGCTCGACCGGGTCGTCGACGTGCGCGAGCCGCGCCTCCCTCACCGCCACCCGCGCCGGGGCGTCCCCGAGCGCCTGCAGGAGGGCGTCGGCCATGGCGAGCGCCTCGCGCCCGATGGGTCCGGGCACCCGGGCGAGCTCGAGCAGGGCGGCGCGGGAGACGGCGTGGGTGGGCTCGACCCGGAGCACCGCGGCGTGGAGCCGCATCGCCCCGGCCGGGTCGCCGAGCCGAGTCCGCTTGAGCTCGGCCAGGCGCACCGAGAGCTCCGGGTCCTCGGCGCCGCCGGCGCTGCGGTGTCGCTCCAGGATCCACGCCAGGTCGGCGGGGCGGTCGAGGGCGGTGGCGAGCCGCTCCGCCTCGGCGAACGCCTTCGCGTCGGCCGGGTCCCGCTCGAGCGCCGAGCGGGCGCGCAGCAGCGCCGTCACCGGGTCGAGCTGCACCGCCCTCTCGAGCGCCGCGCCGCCGCCCTCGGCCGGGGCCCGCGGCACCGAGGCGAGCTCGGCGAGCACCTGCCCCTGCCCCTCGCGGTCTCCGGCCGATTCGAGCGCGCGGGCGAGCCTTGCGAGGAGGCGCGGGCGCTGCTCCGGGGGGGCGAGCTCGAGCGCCTGCCGGTAGACGTCGGCGGCGGGGGAAGCGGCGTGGAGCCGCTCGAGGAGGAGGTCCCCGAGCTGGGTGAGGAGCGCCACCCGCTCGGGCGCCTCCGCCGTCCGGCCGCGCTCGGAGAGGAGCTCTCTCGCCTCCTCCCAGCGCTCGCCGGCGAGGGCGAGGCGGGTGAGCGAGGCGAGCGCGTCGGCGTCGTCGGGCGCGAGCTCGCGCGCGCGCCGGAGCTGGGCCGCCGCCTGCTCGTTCGAGCCGAGCTCCTCCTCGGCGAGCCGGGCGGCCCGGAGGCGCACCGCGCGCTCCTCGGCGGGGTGGTCCTTCAGGCCGTCGGCGGCCTCGGCGAGGAGGCCGTAGAGCTCGCTGTAGGCCTTCGCCCGGGTGGCGAGGCCCTCCACCCGCCGGCGCGCCTCGGCGTGGGCCGGGCTCTGGCGGAGCGCCGCCGCGGCGGCGTCGAGCGCCCCCCGCAGGTCTCCGAGCCGGTCCTCGCGCAGGGCGGCGGCGTCGAGCCACATGCGCGAGCGCTCCTCCGGGGCGCTCGCGGGGTCGCGCGCCAGGAGCTCCAGCATGGCGACGTGGCGCTCCGCGTCGCCGGCGGCCGCGTGCAGGGGGGCGAGCGCCCGGGCGATCGGCAGCGGGTCGACGCCGCGGGCCATGAGCGCCTCGAGGGAGCGCGCCGCCTGGGCCGTCTGCGCGGGGGAGAGACCTCCCGCCTCGAGGAGGGAGAGCCAGGCCTGGGCGCCGTCGCCGAGCCGCTCCAGCGGCTCGAGGAGCAGGGTGGCCCGCTCCACCTCCAGCTCGACGCGGTCGGGGACTCCCTGGGCGGCGAGCTTGGAGAGCACCGCCACGAGCTCCTCGGCGGAGCGGCGCCCACCCCGGGCGCGCAGCGAGGCGGCGAGCCCGCGCAGGGCCTCCGGGTCGTTGCCGCCGTCGCCGAGCACCTCGCGCCACGCCGCCGCGGCGCGCTCGGCCTCCCCCGCCTCGAGGTGCAGGCGGGCGAGCTTCCCGGCGAGCTCGAGCCGCTCGGCCCCGCGGGCGGCGGTGAGCCGCTCCTGGAGCCCCGCCGCCACCTCGGCGTGCTGCCCGGCCCGGGCGAGCGCGGCCTCGAGCGCGGCCAGCGCGCCGCGGTCGGCCGGGTCGAGCTCCACCACCTGCCGCCAGACGCGCACCGCCTCCTCGGGCTGCGAGAGGTCGCGCTCGTGGATCTCCGCCACGCGGCGCAGGAGGGCCTTCTTCGTCTTGAGGTCGTCGCCGGCGGCCGCGGCCGCGCCCCGGAAGGCGCGGGCGAGCTCGAGGAAGGCCCCGGCGCGCGCCGAGGCCGCCTCGAGCGCCTTCCGCGCCGAGGCGCGCGAGGGGTCGGCGAGGAGAGCGCGGGCGAGCGTGCGCGCCGCCTCCCGCGGCTCCTCGAGCCGCTCCGACTGCACCGCGGCGGCGCGCTCCAGGAGCTCCGCCCGGCTCCCGGGCCTCCTCTCCCCGGCCGCCTCCACCTCCAGCACCTCGAAGAGCCTGGGCCAGTCCCCGGCCGCCTCCAGCATGGGCGCGAGCAGGCGCGCCGCCGGGGCGTGGTCGGGCGCCTCGCGCAGCGCCGCCTCGAGCTGGCGCCGGGCCCGGTCCTTGAGGCCGGCGCCGAGCGCCATCTCGGCCGCCCGCACCCGCAGGGCGGCGTGCTGCGACTTCCGGGGCGTGGCGGCGAGGTGGCGCTCCAGGACGGAGAGGACCTCCTCCGCCCTCCCCGCGTCCACGTGCATCTCGAAGGCCTGTAGCGCCGCCGTCTCCGAGGAGGGGTCCAGCTCGAGGGCGCGCTCCAGCGCCGCGAGCGCCTTCGTTGCGTCGCCGAAGCGCACCAGCTCCACCTGCGCGAGCCGCAGGTTCACGGCCACCGCCGCCGCGAGGTCGCGGGTCTCGGCGGCGAGCCGGGTGAGCTCGTGGCGGAGCCCCTCCCAGTCTTCCCGCTCGGCGTGCCAGCGCTCCAGGAAGTCGAGCGATTGCAGGAGCCCCGGGCTCGCGGCCCAGGCCCGGTCGAAGGCCTCGCGCACCCTGGGGGCCGCGTCCGGGTCGTAGGCGGCGTGGAGCCCGGCGAGCCGCAGCCAGAGCCGGGCCGCCTCTCTCCGGTCTCGCTCGGCGGTGGCGCGTGCGGAGAGCGCCTGGACCTGCTCGCGCCAGCTGCGGGGGGCGGCCTTGAGCTTGGCGAGCGACTCCGAGGCCCCGGGCGCGGCCCGGTCGAGGACGAGCGCGTCGACGAGCGCCTCCACGGCGAGCCCGTGGTCGAGCGGCTCGTCGGAGAGCGCCGCGCCGAGGCGGGCGTAGGCGTTCGCGAGCTCGGCGTGGTCCCCGCCGCCGTCGCGCCACAGGTCGAGGTGCCGCTTCGCCTGGCCGAAGCGGCCGAGCTCGAGGACGCAGGCGAGGGCGCGGCGGCGCGCCTCGGCGAGCGAGGGGTCGAGGCGCACCGCGCGGCCGTAGAAGAGCGCCGCCCGGTCGCGGCGCCCGAGCCGCTCCTCGCAGAGGCGGCCGAGGGCGAGGTAGCGGGCGGCGGCCTCCCGGGGGTCGAGGTTCCGGTCGGCCTCCTGCTCGAGCGCCTCGGCGAGGCCGGAGAGGTCCCCCCTCTTCTCCCGCACCTCGGCGAGCGCCCGGAGCGCCTCCGGGTTCCGGGGCTGGAGCGCGAGGGCGCGGAGCAGGAGCTCCTCGGCCCGTCCCGGGTCGGAGAGGTCGCGGGAGGCGAGGCCGGCCGCGCGGCGCAGGAGCGCCGCCCCCGCCGCCGGCTCGGCGGCGAGGCGCGCCTGGCCCTCGAGGAGCGCGAGCAGGTCCGGCAGGCGGTTCCCCTGCCGGTACAGGTCGTCGAGCACGTCGAGCGCCCCGGGCTCGCCGGGGGCCGCCTCGAGCAGGTCGAGCTGCGGGCGGATCAGGTCGTCGAGGAGGGTGCTCACCGCTAGAAGGTGTAGCGGAGGGTCGCGAGCACGTCGAAGGCAGGCACCTTCGCCTGGAAGAAGTAGAGGCCGTCGACGGCCAGCCCCACCGAGAAGTGGCGCAGCCGAGTGTAGTAGTCGATCCCGAGTCCCGCCCCGGCGAGCTCGTCGGTGGTGCCGAAGAGCCCCGTCGGGTAGGTCCAGACGTAGGCGCCCCGCCCCCGCAGGTAGGCGTAGAAGCGCTCCACCTCGTTGGCGTCGCGCAGGCCCACGAAGGCGAAGCGCAGCTCGGCGCCCACCGCCGTCAGCTGGAAGGACCCGTAGGTCTTCGAGGCGCTCTCGAAGCCCTGCAGGACGAAGAGGGCGCCCGCGAAGCGGCGGGTGAAGTCGTAGCCGACGTCGAGGTCGATGGCGAGGCCGCTCGCGAACCCGCCCGAGCAGGAGGACCCGGGCAGACAGGCGTAGGGGTGGCGGGCGGGGTCGGCGACCGGCGTCTTCAGCACCCCGAGGTAGCCCGCCTCCACCGCGGCGAAGAAGCCGCGCTCCACCTCGGCGAAGCGGGGGGCGCGCGGGTTCTCCTCCAGCTGGGGCGCGGCCTCCTGGGCGAGCGCCCACCCGGGCAAGAGCGCGGCGAGCGCGCAGGCGACGGCGAGCTTCAGCACCCTACCCCCCTGCTCCGCCGGAGGCGCGGAGGATCCACGGATACGTGATGACGGCGATCCCTCCGCCCTTCGGCTTCGGGAACTCCCAGCTCTGGATGCGGTCCATCATGCAGCGGTGCACCGGGTCGCTCGAGAGGGTGGTGCCGCCGCCGTCCACCTGCGGGTTCGAGACGTGCCCGTCGGCGTTGATGATCCAGCGGATGACCACCTTGCCCTCGAGCTTCGGGTCGCGCTGCAGCTCCTGCTCGTAGCAGTAGCGGATCTGGCTCGCGTGCTCCTGGATGACCCGGCGGATGAGCTCCTTGTCGATGGCACCGAGCACCGCCACCTGGCCGGTCTGGATGGAGACGTCGCGGTCGGCCTTGCGGCCGAGCCCGCCCACGCCGGTGCCGTAGCCGCCGAGCCCGCCGCCGCGCCCCTTCGTCCCCACGCCCCCGATGCCGATGGTCTCTCCCTGGCCGCCGCCGCCCGAGCCGGTGCCCTTCAGCCCCAGGCCGCCCACGCCGTAGCTGTCGCCGACCACCGGCCCGAACATGTTGCCGACGGCGCCCTTCAGGTCGCCGCCCAGGCCGCCCTGTCCGAAGATGGTGGAGAGCCCGCCGCCCTTGCCGCGGCCGATGAGCCCCACCAGGCCGGAGTTCTTCACGATGTCCTTCGCGTTCGGGTCGATGGCGCGGGGCGCGCTGCGGGCGTTGGTGCGCGGGGCGTCCTTCTTCCCCATCTGGCCCTCCTCGCCCTTGTGCCGCTCGGCCATCTCGCCCGGCTGCTCCTTCTTGAGCTCGCGCTGCAGCTTCTCCAGGTAGGGGTTCGACTTGGGCAGCTCCGAGGGCGGCTTGATGATGAACTTCGCCATCCGCTGCGGGTTCTTGAAGAGGTCGTCGCCGATGGTGTCGACCTCGTGCGAGAAGCTGCTCGCCGCCACCACGAAGGCGCCCTGGAAGAAGAGGAGCACCAGGAAGAGGTTCAAGAACTGGTAGTTGATGCGCTCCCACCAGGGAGCGGGCTTCATCTTCTCCGGCCGGACCCGGTAGGCCTCCACCCGGATCCCGGAGCCGAAGCCGGCCCAGACGAGGCCGTCGGGCGGCACCGGGACCGACCACACCCGGTCCCCACCCTCCGGGATCGCCTTGCGCTCCTTCACCAGCCGCGCGAACGGCGTCTCCTGCCCCTGGCGCTCGAGCGCACCGCTCATCCCCTTGGCGAAGCGGAAGCGGTACTCCCCGTCCTGGTAGCGGACGATGGGGAAGCGATCCGCCGGGAGCTCGGCACCGCCGAGCATGAAGTCGACCCCGTCCCCGGTCCCGACGGTGACGGCCCGCCTCGGCCTCACGTAGGTGCCGGCGTCGAGGAGGGTCTCCCCCCAGAGCGCCCGGACCGCGACGCCCAGGTCGGCGTCGTCCCCGGCGTCCGCCTCGGGGGCCGGGCGCCTCGGCGCGGCGGGGCGAGCCCGGCTCGGCGCGGCCGCCCGCGCCGCCGCCGGCGCCTGGGCCGGGGACGAGGCGGGCCTCGCGGCGTTGTCCGCCCTCGCGGCGGGAGTCCTCTCCGCTGCCGGGGTCGCCCGGGGGGCCGGCTGGGCGGCCGCCTTGGGCTCCTCGGCGAGCCCCTCGGGCTCGCTCGCGGGCGCGGGGACCGGCTCCGGCGGCGAGAGGGCGACCTCGGGCGCGGCCGTCGGCGCCTCCGCGGGCGGCGGGAGCGCCACCGCCGCTGCAACCTCCTCGGGGGGCGCGGGAGGCGGGGCCGCGAGCTCGGGCTCCGGCGCGGGAGCGGGGGCGGTGCCCTTCGCCGCGGTCCCGTTCGGGGGGGCCGCCGCGGGGCGCTCCTTCTCCTCGTCCGCCACCAGGATGCGCAGCCCGCCGAGCGCGATCTCGTCGCCGGCCTTGAGGGAGCCGCGGCTCACCCGCTTGCCGTTCAGGAAGGTTCCCTCGGCGCTCCCCATGTCGATGATGGACACCGAGCCGTGGGCGACCTCGATGACCGCGTGGATGCGGGAGATCCGCTCGTCGTCGAGGCACAGGTGCGCGGACGACAGCCGCCCGATCTTGATGATGTCGCGGGCGAACTGCTCCGTCCGGAGGAGGTCCTCCCCGCGGTACACCTTGAGCGTGATCGGGACGGGCATCGGTCAGAGGTCGTCCGGCGCCTCGAGCACCTTCTCGCGCCAGTTGTCGCGGACCTGGATGAGGTTCGAGTGGGTGACGCGCTTGCGCGCCTCGACGTATTCACCGTCGGGCCGGGTGAGGTCGCCCTGGATGGTGTCGTCCTCGAAGTCGATGACGGTCTTCTTCTCGTACTGGACCTTGGGCTCGGGCGCGGGCGCCGGCGGGTCGGCACGCACGGAGAGCGGAAGGGCGAGTACGAGTACGATCGCGAATGCACGCATGTTTCTCTGGCTCCGTCGCCTTCGAGCTTATCACCGCGTTGTCGAGCCCCGAAACTTCGGCACGCGATGGACTCCCACACTCTCCTACCGTGGCACCGCGGGTGCGGCCCCCTCCTTGGAGGGCGCGGGAGCGGGCTTCGCCGCGGCCGCCTTCTCGGCCGCCTTGCGATCGGCCTCGGCCTGCATCTGGCGCGCGGCCTCCTCCGCCTGCTTGGCCGAGGCGAGGATCTGGACGCACTCGCGCCGGAGCGCCGGCGCCGGGGTCTCCGCCGCCCGGGTGGGACCCACCGCCGCCTCGAAGGCCTCGAGCTCGGGCAGCGCCGGCTCGCAGCTGTTCTTCCCCTTGGCGAAGGCGACCGCGCGGGCGAGGTGGACCTGGGCGAGCGCCCCGTTCGAGAGCGACAGGGCCCGGTCGTACTCGGCGAGCGCCTCGTCGACCTTGCCCTGGTTGCGGAGCGCCACCCCGAGCGCCAGGTGCACGGCCGCGTCCTGCGGGTTCGCCTTGAGGATGGCGCGCGCCTGCTCGGCGGCGCCGTCCCAGCTCCGGGCGGCGAGCGCGAGCTCGAGGAGCCGGTAGCGGGGCGGCAGGTAGTCGGGGTTCTGGGAGACGGCCTTGCGGTAGAGGGAGAGGGCGGCGGGCTCGTCGCGGCGCCGTTCCTCGGCCGCGCCCAGGAGGAAGGAGATCTCGGCGTCGCCGGGGTCGAGCTTCCTCGCCCGCACCCCGATGAGCTCGGCGAGATCCAGGTTCTGCCGCTCGATGGCGACCCGCATCATCACCGGGTAGGCGGCGGCCGCGGCCGGGTCGCGCTGCAGGGCCTCGCGGGCGAGCCGCCAGGCCTCGTCGAGCTGCCCCGCCTGGCGGTAGATCTCGGCGAGCCGGATGCGGAGGTAGGCGTCCTCCGGGAACTTCTGCAGTAGCTCGGCGTAGCGCGCCGCCGCCTCTCGCGGCTCGGACCGGGCGGCCTCGATGAAGGCCATGTTCACCGCCGCCTCCGAGAAGCCGGGGCGGAGCGAGAGCGCCGTCTCGTAGGCCGGGATCGCCTCCGACGGCTTCCCCTGCCCCTCGAGAGACACCCCCACGTCGAACCACGCCTCCGGGACGCCCTCCACCGCGGCGGCCCGGAACTTCCGCTCCAGCACCACCCAGTCGATGGGGATCCTGAGTTTCTTCTGCTCGTCGAGCGAGGTCACCGCCTCCTTGAAGAGGCGCTGCGCCCGGGGCGAGGGGCCGGCGGCCGGAGCCGGGGCCGGGGTGGACGCGGACGAAGGGGCCGGGGCGGACGCGCCCGCGGACGCCGCCGGCGAGGGCTCGGAGGCGGAACGCGCGGCGCCGCCCGAGGAGGCGCAGGCGAGGGCGAGCGCCGCCGCGCAGGCGAGGAGCGGGAGTCGGGCTCGCGCGGTCATGGCAGGAGGTCCTCGTCGTCCTTCTTGTCGTCGGAGGCCTGCGGGCGCGAGGGGGGGCGGTCCCCGCGCCCCTTCGCCACCTCGCGGCTGGCCGGGCTCGGCGCCTGGGCCGACTGGCGCGGCGCGGGCGAGCGCAGCCGCGGCAGGGGCTCCGCCGCCACCTCGGGTGCCCTCGCCGCCTCGGGCGGCCGGAGCACGAGGAGGAGGCCGTGGCCGGCCGCCGGCGCCGCGGCCGGCGGGGCGAGCGGGGGCACCATCTCGAGCGGCGGGGCGTGCTTCTCGGGGTCGAGCCGCGCGAGCGCCTCGCCCGCCTGGCGCGAGCAGTCGTTCCACATGCCGTACTCGCGCGCCTTTTCGAGCGCGTACTCGAACCCCTCGGCGGCCTTCTTCTGGGGCGCCTCGGCGAGCTGGGCGAGCTGCGAGCGGTACTCCTCCACCACGTCGGCGCGCTTCAGCGCGCGGAGCTCCGCCGGCACCGGGGCGCTCTGCAGGGCGTGGGCGAAGCGGCGGTACCCCTCCCCGATGCGGTAGAGGGCGCAGACCGCCGCCTCCGCCTGCTTCAGGTTCACCACCTCGGTGTACTGCTTCTGCAGCTCGGAGAGCTTGCGGGCCTTCACCTCGAGCTGGGCCTTCAGGTACTTGGGCTTCACGTCGAGCGTGATCCGGTCGTAGCGCTCGAACTCGCCGTCGAGGTCGAGGTAGCTCGCCCAGGCCACCACCGGGAGCGCCCGCTCCCCGACCTGGGAGCGGTGGCGCCGGTAGTGGTCGAGCGCCAGCGCCCAGGCCTTGCGGGCCGCCGGGGCGTTGCCGGCCTTCTCCAGGGCCCTGGCCACCCGTCCCTCGACCACGATCCAGTC
>Ga0335077_10002496_pt1 | contig 21965 bp, 19 predicted proteins | sample Lox_Sample_31_FD_207151 | JGI IMG/M metagenome (GOLD analysis project Ga0335077, IMG submission 207151) | Soil microbial communities from Loxahatchee National Wildlife Refuge, Florida, United States - Lox_Sample_3.1 | ecosystem: Environmental > Terrestrial > Soil > Wetlands | place: USA...
TCCCCGCAGCGTCGCGGAGGCCGTCGCTCTGGCCGGCGAGCTCATCGAGCACACCCGCGGGATCGCCGGGCCCCGCGTCGCGACTGATCTGCATCTCGGCGCTGCGGTCTATGCGCGCTACGGCTCGGTGCGTCCCAGGATCGTGCACGATCGGTTCGGTGAGCCCATGGCGCTGATTCCCGATGGCAACGGCGATTGGGTGCCTGATCTGCGTTTGGTCCCGTTCAGCTGTCCGCCGGGCGTCGCCATTCCATTTCCAACCTCGTCCCCGTCGCAGCCGTCGGCGCGAGCCGACGGGCGGAGGTTGCTCGCCGGACGGTATTTCGTAACCGATGTGATCCGCCCGGGACTCGCCGGCAGCGTGCTGCGCGCGATCGACGTTCATGACGCGAGACGCCCGGTGGCCTGCGTGCTGAAACAGGCCCGGCCATTCTGCTCGGCAGATGGGCTCGGGCGCGATCGCCGCGCCCGGCTGCGGCACGAGGGCGCGGTGCTCGCGCGGCTGCGCGGAGTCCCGGGAATCGCCCCGGCGGGAGAGTACTTCGAGGACGACGGGATCGGCTATCTGCCCATCACCTACCTGCAGGGTCAATCCCTCGGAGAGCACGTGTACCGGCTCGTTACGGGCCGCTCCTGGATAGGCGTGCGACCGCAGGCACGGCAGCGTTTGCTGCGCTACGTTACTCAGCTTATCCGCCGTGTGCGCTGCGCACACGCCCGCGGAATCATCCATCGCGACATCGCCCCAGCGAATGTGTGGATTGGCGCTGACGATCAGGTCTACCTGCTCGACTGGGAGTGTGCACACGTCGTGGGGAGCCGGACGCCGGCGTTTCGGCTCGGTACGCCGGGCTTCAGCGGCTTCAGCCAGGCGTCGCACGCCCCGACATACGACGATGACTGGCAGTCCTGCGCGCGCGTGCTGGCATTCGTGCTCACGGGACTGGATCCGGCCGGTGTCGTGCATGGCCAGCGCCGCGAGCTTGCCGCGCGACTCACCGAGTTGACGCAACTGCGCGATACGACGCTCCTCGAGCTGCTGGCGCGCGGGCTCGCGGACCGGCCTGCGGGCAGGCTCGACGGCACGACGCTGCTCGCAGCGCTCGCCTCGAGCGCTCAGGGGAGAGCCGCCCGCCGCCAGCCCTCCGTCGGGCCCTTGTTCACGGCGGCGGCGCACGAATCGGCGCTCACGCAAGGATTGGAGAAGCTGACGGCGGCTCTGCGCGCGCGCCTCGATCGGCTGCGGGCCCGGCGTACGGCTCACGATGCCGCGGTGATCGATGCGCACTCGGGCATCGCCGGGCTGCTGTACGTGCTCGCCGCCGCGCATGGGGCCCGGGTCGCGCAGCTCGACACGAGGCTCGCCGAGCGAGCGGTGTCGATGTTGACGGCGCGCACGCCGGTAACGCCGGACCTGCCCGGTCTGGTACACGGGCGCGCCGGCCGCGCGCTGGCAGTCGCCGCCGCCGTGCAAGCGCGGTGCGTTGCGGCGAACGATGGGCTGCGCACGGAAGTCGCCGGCGCGCTCGGCGGCCGGTTGGACTGGCCGGATTTCACCCACGGCGCCGCCGGCCAGGGTTTTGCCGCACTCGCCTGCGCCCGCCGTCTGGGCGCGCCGGAGCTCGGCGCCGGTGCCGCCCGGTGCGCGGCATACCTCGTCGGCGCTCAGAATCCGGACGGCTCGTGGACGCTGCCGGAAGGCGCCCGTGGGGCGAGCGGTGAGCGCTACACCGGGTTTGCCCACGGCGCGGCCGGCATCATGGCTTTCCTCGGCAGCTACGCCGCGCTCGCTGCCGATGCCGCCGCGGATGCCGCGTGGCGCCGGGCCGAGAGCTGGCTGGTCAGCCGCGCCCGGCACGGGCGTAGCGGCAAGTGGCAGTGGCCGCGGAGCGATTCACGTCCGGCTCCCGCCAGCTGGTGGTGTCACGGAGCGCCCGGCATCGCCCTCGGCTGGCTGTGCGTCGCGCAAGCTCAGGGCGCTGCGGCCGTTGACGAGGAGCACCTGCGGGCAGCGCTCGGCGCATCGGCGCCGCAGCTGCGCAGCGACAACCTGGGTCAGTGCCACGGGCTCGCAGGCGTCGGCGAGATCTATCTCGAGGCGCATCGCGTGCTCGGGGAAGAGTGCTGGCGGGAGCGGGCGGCGGACATCGCCACCGTGTTGGTGGCGCTCGTTCGCCGGCGCTCGCGCGAGCCGTGGCGCTATCCGCCCTATGAGCCCGCGACCGGCCTCGGCGGCCTCATGCTCGGCACGGCCGGCATCCTGCACTTCCTCCTGCGCCATCAGCACCCGGCGATCGTGACGCACGCGCCCCTCCTCGCCTGATGGGGGCGGCGTCGCGCCGTTCGTCGATGGTCCATACTTCAGACATGGACCACGGGGGACACGATCACGGCGGGCAGGCAACCGATCCGGTGTGCGGCATGAAGGTGTCCGCCAGCTCGCCGCATGTCGCCGAGCACGCGGGTCGCCGGTATGCCTTCTGCTGCGACGGCTGCCGTACCCGGTTCCTGAGCGACCCGGAGCGATTCGTGAATCCGCCCGAGCCGGCCAGCCGGCCAGCGGGCGGTACCAGCCCTGCGCCTGCCGCCGCGGGCGCCGCCTACACCTGTCCGATGCACCCGGAGATTCGCCGCGAGCGGCCCGGCAGCTGCCCCTTGTGCGGGATGGCACTCGAGCCGGTGACTCCGGCGGCCGGGGAATCCAACGCAGAGCTCGCGGACATGACGCGGCGGTTCTGGGTGGGCGCAGTGCTCTCGGCACCGCTGGTCGTGTGGGAAATGACGCAGCACGCTCTCGCAGCGCTGCATGCCCCGCGCCTTGCCGGCTGGCTCGAGCTGATGCTCGCGACGCCGGTGGTCTTGTGGGCCGGGTGGCCGTTCTTCGTGCGGGCGTGGGCGTCGGTTCGCAACCGCTCGCTCAACATGTTCAGCCTCATCGCACTCGGCACCGGAGCCGCCTACCTGTACAGCCTGGCCGCAACGCTGCTGCCGCAGTTGTTCCCGGCTTCATTGCGCGGCGCCGACGGAACCCTCCCCGTCTACTACGAAGCGGCCGCCGTCATCACCGTGCTCGTGCTGCTCGGGCAGGTGCTCGAGCTGCGGGCACGCGAGCGCACCGGCGGCGCCATCCGAGCGCTCCTCAAGCTTGCACCAAAGATCGCACATCGACTCGGCGCGGCAGGCGCGGAGGAGGATGTCCCGCTCGAGCAGGTACGTCCCGGCGACCGGCTGCGCATCCGGCCGGGTGAAAGCGTCCCGACGGACGGCGCGGTAATCGAAGGCACGAGTGCGCTGGATGAGTCGATGATTACGGGCGAATCACTGCCGGTGGCGAAGGCTGCGGGCTCGAAGCTGATCGGCGGCTCGATCAACGGCGCAGGATCGCTCCTGATGCGCGCCGAGCGCGTCGGCGCCGAGACTGTGCTGGCCCGTATCGTACGCATGGTGACCGACGCGCAGCGCAGCCGCGCGCCCATCCAGCGGCTGGCCGATAAGGTCGCCGCCTGGTTCGTGCCGGCCGTCATGATGGTCGCCCTCGTCGCCTTCGCAAGCTGGCTCACCCTGGGTCCCCGGCCGGCGTTCTCCTATGCGGTGATCGCCGCGGTGTCGGTGCTCATCATCGCCTGCCCCTGTGCGCTCGGGCTTGCGACACCCATGTCCATCATCGTGGGTGTAGGCAAGGGCGCGATGCTCGGCGTGCTGATCCGGGATGCGGAGGCTCTCGAGCGGTTCGAGAAAGTCGACACGCTGGTGATCGACAAGACCGGAACGCTCACCGAGGGCAGACCACGCGTGATTGCGGTGCTGCCCACCGCGGAGTTTGACGAGCACCGTCTCCTGTCACTCGCCGCGAGCGTCGAGCGCTCCAGCGAGCATCCGCTCGCCGCAGCGATCGTTGCCTCGGCACGCGAGCAAGGCCTGGTCGTCGCCGAGGTCGCGGCCTTCGAGTCCGTGGCCGGCCAGGGCGTCAGGGGCCGTGTCGATGGCCAGCAGGTGTCGATCGGCAATGCGACGGCGGCCGGAGGGGCTCCCGGTCGCGCTGATCGCCTGCAGGAGCGCGCCGATCAGCTCCGCCGACAGGGCGCCACCGTGATGTACGTAACCGTGAACGCCCGGCTTGCGGGCCTGCTCGCCGTGGCCGATCCGATCAAAGCCTCGACGCCGTCCGCGCTCGAGCGGCTGCGGGCAGATGGCGTGCGCATCGTCATGCTGACGGGAGACAACCGCGCGACGGCCGAGGCGGTGGCCTCCAAGCTCGGCATCCGGGATATCGAAGCCGAAGTCCTGCCGGAGCAGAAGAGCGCGATCGTGCGCCGCCTGCAAAGCGCCGGGCATGTCGTCGCGATGGCAGGCGACGGTGTCAATGATGCGCCGGCTCTCGCCGCCGCCGACGTCGGAATCGCGATGGGAACCGGCACGGACGTCGCCATGGAGAGCGCGGGCATCACCCTCGTCAAGGGAGACCTGCTCGGCCTTGCACGGGCGCGCACCCTGAGCCGCGCCACCATGCGCAACATCCGGCAAAACCTCACCCTGGCCTTCGTCTACAACGCCCTGGGCGTACCGCTGGCCGCCGGCGTTCTCTACCCGGCCTTCGGGCTGATGCTGAGCCCGATCGTGGCCGCCGCCGCCATGAGCCTGAGCTCGGTCTCAGTCGTCGGCAACGCCCTGCGGCTGCGGCGCGGCGCGCTCTAGCCTCGGGCGATCGACCTGCTCAGCGTCACGGCAGCGCGACAGGTGTAAAAATGCTAGCGCCCGCGGGCCGGCGTGCAGCATACTGCCGCCGCCGCGCGGGTCGGACCCGACGGCGCATCAGACAAAAGACGGCATCGGGAATCGGGGGCAGATCTCTATCGTGGTGTCGCGCGAGAATTTCGGGCGCCAGAAGTGCGCCATGATCGGGCGCTACGCCAAGTCGGATGACATCAAGGGACTGACGCAGGTCGTCACGACTCTGGTTCCGCTCGCGCTCCTGTGGTGGGCGGCACTCTGGTGCGCCGGCGGCGCCTCGCCCTGGCTCACCGTCATTCCACTGCTTGTCATCGTTCTCTTTACCGTGCGCGTCTTCGGCCTGATGCACGACTGCGGTCACGGCAGCCTGTTTCGCAGCCGCGGACTCAATCGCGGGGTGGGATTTCTCTTCGGCGTCATTTCCGGCATGCCTCAGTACGTCTGGGCGCAGCACCACAACTACCATCACGCGCACAACGGCAACTGGGACCGATACCGTGGACCGTACACGACGCTGTCGGTGGACGAGTATGCCGCCCTCACGCGCACCCGGCAGCAGATGTATCGCAGCAAGTGCAGCGTCGTGGCCGCCCCGCTCGCGGGGTTCATCTATCTGATCTTCAATCCGCGCTTCACCTGGATCAAGGGCAGCTTCGGCCTCGTGGCTCACACCGTGAGGGAGAAGCTCATGCATCCCGGCGTATCGATACAGGCACATGCGGCGAGTTACCGGACGCGCTACTGGAGCTCGTCCAGAGAGTACCGGCACATGCTGTGGAACAACCTGGTGCTGCTCGGCATCTGGGCATCGATGTGCTGGGCGTGCGGAGTCGGGCGGTTCTTCTCCATCTATCTTCTCAGTGTGTCGATCGCCGGCGCCGTGGGCATCGTGCTATTCACCGTGCAGCACAACTTCGAGCACTCCTATGCGAGCGACGGCGAGCACTGGGACATCGACAGCGGAGCGATCGAAGGCACGAGCTTTCTGGTCCTGCCGCGCTGGCTGAACTGGTTCACCGTGAGCATCGGCTACCATCACGTGCACCACCTGTCGGCGAGCATTCCGAATTACCGCCTGGCCGAGTGTCACGGCGAATACCAACACCTGTTCGGCAACGTCACCCGCCTCACCTTGCGCGACGTGCTCGGTGCGCTGCAGTGCATTCTGTGGGACAAGAGCACGCGGCGCATCATCTCGGTCGCCGAATACCGGCAGCGCCTCTGCAGCGCCGGGCCGGCGTAACGGCCGCGGCGCGCAGCGCCCGCGTCTCAGCGGCGCGCCTGAAGCATCTTCCAGCCGTTTCCCGACGGATCGCGGAAGCCGGCGTCCACGGTGCCGTACCGGTCCACCGGCTCCTGCGTGAACTCGACTCCCCGCGCACGCATCCGCTCGCAGGCGGCGCGACAGTCATCCACGACCAGCACGAGCGGCGGCATCGCGCCTTTGGCCACCAGCGCGCGCACCGTCTGCGCGGTGGCCGCATCCAGCACCGGCGGCCCCGGCACGAACAGGCCGAGCTGGAATGATGGCTGCTCCGGGTGCTGCACCGTGAGCCAGCGAAAGTCACCGTTCTTGACATCCGTGTGCACGCGGAACCCGAGCTTCTCGACATAGAAGGCGAGGGCCTCGTCCTGATCCCGCACGTACAGTCCGGCTACCTGAACACCCTGGGTCATGGCATCTCCTTTGTTTCCTCAGGGGCTCTTATAGCGCCGCGCGACCCGCCGCCGCTTCTCCGAAACTGCGATCGTCAGGTCGGGCCGCTGCGCGGCGCTCACGTGGCAGGTGGGTACCGGAGCGAGCTCCTGCGCCGTGGCCCGGGCGCGCGCGCGAATCGCTCCGGGGCTGTCGCCGGTGACGTCGCGGAAGATACGCCCGAAGGTGCCGAGGCTTCCCCAGCCGGTCTGGAAGGCAATCTCGGTGATCGGCAGATCGGTGTCGCGCAGCAGCGCGCTCGCCCGCTCGATGCGCCGCGTGAGCAGGTAGCGGTGCGGCGGAACGCCGAAGGCCTGGCGGAACGAGCGCGCGAAGTGGGCCTCCGAAACACGGCTGACGCGCGCCAGCCGCCGCACCGGCCAGTGCTCATGCGAGGCGGCATCCATCCGGTCCTTCGCGCGCAGCAGGCGGCGCAGCAGCTCGGGATCCTGGCCTGTGATACCTCCACTCAACGCCGCCTCCGGATGCGCGGTTGCCTCCCGCAGGCAGCGTACCTCCCGCCAAGCGGCTCGCGCCACTTCCGAGAGAGACGCCGCCCCTTTGAATGGCAGATGGCCCTCCTCGCAGTCCCCCCCTATTGTCGGCGCACAGCGTGGTGCGGCCGACGCCGCCAAGGGGAAAGGCCATGAGGGAGAAGAAGAGCGGGCAAGCAGCGACATGGATCGTCGATTACAGCGAAGCGCGCGCTCACGCGATCAGGTGGCTCGGTGACCGGTACCTCCTGGCGAGACCGATCAACGGCAGCCGCTTCTGGGCGCGTCCGGCGACGCCAGGCATCTTGAGCCCGCTGGCAGTGAAACCTCACGACCTCGTGCCTGCCGCCGACGCCCGAGGGGGCGCGGTGTCATGACGGATCGGGATCGCAGCTTCGTCCTGTCGCTCGCGATCGTCAGCGCGCTGGTTACCTTGCTGGCGCTGGCAGCCGCGTTCATTTCCTGAGGCGAGCTGTCCCCATGCCGGCCCACATTGCGACAGCGGCGCTCCTGGGGGCAATCGCGCTCGGTGTTTTCTGCGCGACGCTGGTGTCCGAGGACCTCAAGGACCGATTGCGGCGTAAACGAGTGAGCTGACACTCTGCGGCGCTCACGGAGGAGACCATGAGCCGGCAACTCGCTGAGAGAACCATGGATCGGCAGACCCCGGCGCGGCTTGCGAGCGCCGCGGCCGTGCGCGCCGTCGGCGGTCACGTGCCGACCGGGGTGCTCGGTATCGCCTTCGTGCTGTTGTGGAGCTCGGGCTATCCGGCGGCGCGGATCGCGCTCGACCACAGCGGCCCGTTTACGTTGCTGATGCTGCGCTTCGGTGCAGCGGGATTGATCTTCGCGGCTCTCGGGTGGCTCAGCGGGGCCGCCTGGCCACGCGGGCGCGCGGCGCTGCACAGCGCTCTGGTCGGCGCCTTGCAGCTCGGGCTTCAGTTCGGAGCGCTTTACTGGGCCGCCGCGCAGGGCGTGAACGTCGGGCTGATCGCGCTCGTGATCGGCACCATGCCGATCGTCACTGCGCTCCTCGGCTGGACCCTGTGGGGTGATGCGGTCCGTCCACCGCAATGGATCGGGTTCGCACTCGGTTTCGCCGGGGTCGCGCTGGCGGTAGGCGAGAGTATCGCGCCCGGCCGCGAGGCAGGTCCCGGCGCCTATCTGGCAGTTCTCGCCGGCCTGCTCGCCATCAGCGTCGGCACCCTGTATCAGAAGCGTCACGCTTCGAACGTCGATCCGCGCAGTGGACTCGCATTGCAGCATCTCGCCGCAACTGCGCTCCTGCTGCCGCTTGCCGTGCATGAAGGCTTCCGCGCCGACACCTCGGGCGCTTTCTTCGCGAGCCTCGGCTGGGTGATCGGCGTCAATTCGCTCACCACTTTCGCGCTGTTCTTCGTGCTCCTGAGGCGCGGCGCGGTCAACCAGGTGGCCACCTTATTCTTCCTCATGCCGCCTGTGACGGCGATGATCGACTACGCGGTGCTGGGGGATGCGCTGACGACCTCCAAGGTAGCGGGGCTCGCGCTGGCGGCGATCGGCGTCTATCTGGCGACGCGCCCGCGCCCCGGGTCGCCTGCGCGTACGACCGGCACGCATGCGCGACTCAAGGACGGGAGGCAGGTCTTGATCCGTCTCATCCGGCCGCAAGATCTGGATGCACTCAGGCGCTTCTTCGCCGCGCTCTCGCCCGCGACCCGCAGGCTGCGTTTCCATGCTCAGATGCAGGGGGTGCCGGAAGCTCTGCTGCGCAGGTTCACCGAGCCTGACCAGCACGAGCACGTCGGCCTGGTCGCCGAAGCTGTCGGACCGGTCGCAGACGCATCACCGGCTCTGGTGGCCGAGGCACGCTACATCCGGTGCCCCGGCTCTGATGCGGCCGAATTCGCCATCGTGGTCGCCGACGGCTGGCGCCGGGTAGGCCTCGGCTCCTCGCTGGCGCGGTCGTTGCTGCATCACGCCCGCGCGGCGGGCGTGCAGCGTTTATGTGGCGAGGCGCTGGCGGAAAACGAAGCGCTGCAGCGATTCATGCGCTCGCTCGGTGCATGGCCGGCGGGCAACAGTCCGCGCGCCAGCACCGTTCAACTATGCCTGCCCGTGGCCTGACCGTGGCGCTCTCAGCGTAGCGAGATGAGCGCCTCGCGCACCGCATCGCCGCCGGGGCTCTCGTGCAGCTCCCCGGAGCCCGGGAAGACCTCGACGTCGAACCGGCCGCTCGCCCGGTCGAAGAACACCTTGCCGGCCGCGCCGCTTCCTGCCTCGACAACCGGGGCGCGCGCGGCGTAGCCGAACAGCTGCACCGACTTCTCCCCTGCCGCGAAGGTGACCTTCGCGCTGAGGCGCCCGGGCTGGTCGTCGACTGCGGCGATGCGCTTGTGGCCGTCCGGGACGAACTTATCCCGATCGCCGATGAGCGCGATGCCGGAGCGCGCGACCGCAGCGACCACGAAGTATGCCGTCGCGCCCGGGGCGAGAGGGAAGGTGAAGGGCTGCGTGGCGGCGAGCCGGCGCGCCTTGCCCGTGCGCACGTCGTAGACGTAGGCCTCGCCCGGGACGCCCACCTGCGCGGGTGTGAAGGAGGCCCGCGCAGGCTGCGGCGCGCGGGCGTAGCTGAACACGTAGCTGGTTCGCAGCGCGCCGTGATCCGTGTGGGCGCAGGCGATCATCGGCGTACGAGATCGTGCTGCATCGGTCACATACATCGCATCGATTGGAACGATGGGCGTATCGGGCTTGATGATCACACCGTCCGCGCGTACGGCACGCAGCAGGCTCGCGCGGTCTTCCGAGCCGATCGGGTCGCCGATCCCGACCAGGCCCGCCGACAGCGTGGCGAGCAGAAGATTGTCGGTCTCGGCGCTCATGAACACGTCGCTCCACGGCCAGATGCCGAGCGCGCTCGCGAGGCGCGAGGTGTAGAGGAAGTGGTCCCACTTCGCACGCTCGAACCGATCGCCGGAGACGCGCGTGCTGGTGAGATTCTCATAGCGGGCGCCCTGCAGATATTGCCGCGGCAGGGCCATGGAGTATTGCAGCGTGAGACCGTATTGCCCGGCCGCGCGCGCCATGCCGCCCGCGAACGCCTCGCCTGCCCCCGGCGTGCTGGCGAGCGCGGGCGAATGCTCATAGATCACGTTCAGCCAGTCCTGCTCGTAGGTCACGACGTGCGCGGACGCGAGGTACCCCATGATCAGCTGCCACCACGCAGGATCGACGGCCGCGAAGCCGGTGATCTGATAACTCTGATGATAGGGGCTCGCCGGATCGATCCAGCGATTGTGGACGATGAGCGGCAGGCCGATGCCGCGTTGAAACGCCGCCAGGCCGTCGGCAAAGAGCGCAGGATGCGCTTGGTATTTCAACAGCCCGCCGTAACGATTCCATTCCCCGGGCGGCAGCTCGGGGTTCTTCGGCGTGCCCGTCCGTCCGTCCGGATCGGTCAGCGTCTTGTAGTACCACCAGCTGTCGAGCTGCAGGTAGCGGATCGGAATCGCCTCGGCGCGATAGCGCTCGACGAGCGCCTGCAGCGTCCCGGCGTAACCGCGCCGACGATCGTAGTCGTAGTAGTAGCTCGCGCCATTGTCGGTCCAGTAGCCGAGATAACGCAGCCCCGCGTCCGCATCATTCGCCGGACGGCGCGCGCCTTCGAGCTCGAGCAGCCCGCGGCCCCAGCTTTCCCAGGCGCGGTTGACCCCCTTGCCGAAGACGAGGAGCGTCTGGTGACGGAAGCCCGCCGGCAGGCTCGTGACCCCGGCGTTGAGGCCGCTCGAGATCCCGCCCCTGCCGTCGCCGTGCATGCTCGCGAGCATGAAATTCGCCGCCGGCGAGATCACAGCGGCGGAGCCGCGCGCATCGAACAGCAGCCAGGGCGTGCCGTTCTCCTCGAGCGTGAAGCTCGGTGGCGCGAATTCGCGGTTCTGGTAGCTGAAGGTACGCAGATCCTGCGGCAACTCCGTGAAGCGCGGAAAGCGCAGGATCGCCGCATCGGCGATCGCGGCGGCGGAGGTTACGCTGAAGAGCACGACGGGCTCGTCGGCGTAGGTGCGTATGCTCGCCTCGAGTGACAGTCCCTGCCGCCAGCGAAACTGAAGCTCGTGGAACGATCCGAGCCGATCGCGGCCCTCGTGCACCTCGAGCTCCGACACGGCCGCGCCCAGCGTGCCGGCGAACGCCCAACCGAGCTCGCCGCTCTCCACCTCGTAGCGACCCGAGGCGGCGTCGAGCATCGCCCGCACGCCCTGCGCGCCTTCAACGGCGAGCGTTTCGCCGTGACAGGGCGCGGCGAGCAGCAGCCAGGTCGTCAGCCAGAGCGTTCGATTTCCAACTCCCACACGGAGCCCTCAGTGTGAGGGCGGCACGGTCAGGGAGGCGCCCGCGAGCCGCGCGATCGCGCCGAGCGTGGTCTGCGCGGCGTTGAGCCCCAGGCGGAAATCCGCATCACTGTAGGTGGCATAGACGTCGGTCGGCTGGTGCCACTGCGGGTCCCAGCCGGCTCCGATCTGAGTGCCGCGCTCGTTCTCCCGCACGCTGATCGCAGGGACCAGGTCCATGAAGGGTGTGCTGTCGGTATTGGTCATGTGCGGTCCGACGCTGGCCGGATAGTCCGTTGCGTACGCCTCGTTGGCCGCGTAGAAAGCCCACGCCATTCTCTGTGCCCCGTCCGCCTGCTTCGCCTGCGACTGGAACTCGATGTTGACGTCGGCCTCGGGCCGCTGCGTCGGACTCAGCGTGCCGTCCGGGCGCGGCATGCCGTGATCGAACAGCACCATGTCGTGCTGCACCATGCCGAGCCAGCGTGGCTCCGGGTAGCGACCCGATCCCCTGGGCGACTCGACGCCCTGGAGCGGTGCGCGCTGCTCGACGTAGGCGTACGCGCCGTTGAGGCCGGTCTCTTCGTTGTTCCACAGCACGAAACGCACGGAGCGCTCGGTGTGCACGTCGCCGCCGGAGAGAATCCGGGCGAGCTCCATGACCAGGGCCGTGCCGGAGCCATCGTCGTTGGCAGCCTCGCCCCAGCCGATGCCGTCCATGTGCGCACCGACGATGTACATCTCGTCGGGATGGCGGCTGCCGATCTTGGTGCAGTAGACCTCCTGCCGCTCGCCTGGGGCGCTCGGCTGCGAATCCAGCGCCCGCAGCGTGGCGTCAGGCTGGCGCTGGGGATCGTCATTCACTCCGGTCGGAGCGCGCTGCCCGCGGAACCGGCCGCCTCCCTGCGGCGCCCCCCGTGCCACCGGCGGCCCGCTGGGGCTTCGCTTCTCCCCCGGCGAGTAGCTGTACCGCAGCCTCGCCACATCGGCGCAGCCGTAGGCGCGCAGCTGCGTTTCGATCCAATCGATGGCGGCTCGGTTGCGATCGGTGCCCTGGCGGCGATCACCAAAGCGCGTGAGTCCCTTGATGGTCGCCTTGTAGCGCTCGAGACCCAGGCGCGCCACGAGCCGGGCCACCGGGTCGCCCGCGGCGGGCATCGCTTCGGCGGGCTCGCCCGCCGCCAGCGGATGAGCTCCGAGTGTGGCAAGCGCGCACAGCGCACACGACCTCACGATTCCCGGCAGTCCCTGTGACCTCACGGAACGCTCCTGTCTGTACGAATCTTCCACAGGGTAACCGACCGCTCAGTGTCGGCGCGATCCCGATAAACTCGACCCCCGATGGTAAAGCAGGCCGAGGAGCATGGGGGCGATCGCCTCGTCGAGGTGCTGCGGTCGCACGGGGTCTCGCAGCTCTTCACGCTGTGCGGAGGGCATATCTCGCCGATCCTCACCAGCGCCAGGGCTCACGCGATCCGCGTGATCGACGTACGCGCCGAGGCGACCGCGATCTTCGCGGCCGACGGGACCGCACGGCTGACGGGCGCGCCCGGGGTGGCGGCCGTGACCGCAGGGCCCGGCGTCACCAACTGCGTGACTGCCCTGAAGAACGCGCAGCTCGCCCAGTCACCCACTCTGGTGCTGGGCGGCGCCGTGCCGACGATGCTCGAGGGGCGTGGCGCCCTGCAGGACATCGACCAGCGCGCGGTCGTGGCCCCGCACGTCAAGCTCTTCAGGCGCGTACGCCGCGTGCGCGATCTCGGCCGTGCGACCGACGAGGCCCTGAGGGCGGTATGCGAGGGCGTGCAGGGCCCGGCTTTCGTCGAGTGTCCGGTCGACCTGCTCTACCCGAGATCGCTGGTGAGCGAGTGGTACCGCGATGCAGCGGGAAAAGGCGACGCGCTGGCGAGCCGGCTGCGTCGGCTCTACGTAAATCAACATTTCGCCCGACTGTTTGCGGGAAGCGAAACCGTATCGGCGCCGCCGCGCCAGGCCCCGGTGAGCGTGCCCGGGGTGCCTCGCTCGAGCGTCGCGAAAGCCGTCCGGCGCCTCGCGCAAGCCTGCCGGCCGCTCGCCGTCATCGGCAGTCAGGCGCTCGCCGCCGGCACCGACCCGGCCCGGGTTGCCGCCGCCATTACTCACCTCGGTATCCCCGTGTACCTGTCGGGAATGGCGCGGGGACTTCTCGGCCGCGATCACCCGCTGCAGCTTCGTCATCAGCGTCGTCGGGCGCTCAGCGAGGCCGACTGCGTACTGCTGATCGGAACTCCCTGCGACTTCCGGCTCGACTATGGACGGCAGCTGCATTCGAGCGCGGTGATCGCCGCCAACCGCAGCGCGAGCGAGGCGCGCCTGAATCGCACACCCGATGTCGCCGCGATCGGGGATCCCGGCGGCTTCCTCGAGCAGCTCGCCGAGCGGGCCGGCGGCGCCGCCGCACGCTGGCAGGAGTGGATCGCCACGCTCCGTGGCCGCGATGCGGCCAGGGACGCGGGCATCGAGCAGGAAGCGGCCGTCGAGGGCGAGTTCGTCAATCCGATTGCGCTCTTGCGCGCCATCGAGCATGCCGCCGCCGATAACGCCATCTTCGTCGCCGACGGCGGCGATTTCGTGGCTACCGCCTCCTACATCCTTCGGCCGCGGGGTCCGCGCAGCTGGCTCGATCCGGGGCCGTTCGGCACGCTCGGCGTCGGCGCCGGATTCGGGCTGGCCGCGGCGCTCTGCCGGCCCGAAGCCGAGGTGTGGATTCTCTTCGGCGATGGCGCCTGCGGTTATGGCCTGAGCGAATTCGATACCTTCGTGCGCCACCGGATCCCGATCATCGCAGTCGTCGGCAACGACGCCGGCTGGACGCAGATTGCGCGCGAGCAGGTGAAGCTGCTCGATGACGACGTCGGCACCGTTCTCGCGCGCAGCGCCTATCACGAGGTCGCGGCCGGCTTCGGCGCCGAAGGCATTCTGGTGAAGACGGGCGGCGAGATTCCCGCCGCCCTGGCGCGTGCCCGCGCCGCCGCAAAGTCCGGCAGGCCGGTTCTCGTCAACGCCTGGCTGAGTCGATCGGCGTTTCGCGAGGGCTCGATCGCCCTGTAGCAACTTCAGGCCGCGAGCGCGGCGCCCTCTTCCGAGCCGAAGGTCTCAGTGCGATAACGGAAAGCGGCCATTCCGCGGGGCCAGTGCGAGCCGTACAGGCCCGCCTTGCGCCGCAGTTGCCTCACGAACTCGCATGGCTCCTCGAGCGACTTCCACACCTCCGGAAGAAAGGTCGCGCGCGCGCCCTCGCAGCGCAGCACCAGACCATCGACCCCGGGCACGAGGGATTCGATGAGCTCGGCCTCGTTTGCGCAGGCGATCGGCTCGAGCGCCGTGAGCGCGCTGATGGCGATGCGCAGCGAGCCGAGCTCCTCGGCCGCAACCGGCGGGAAGCGCGGATCGGCAAAGGCGCTCAGCCAGGCGCTGCGCCAGGCCTCCTCCGCCAGGGAGTATTGCGGCTCGGTCGCCCCGCAGCAGCCGCGCAGCTCGCCGCCCAGGGTCAGCGTGACGAACGCGGCCATGGGCGCGAGCAGCCGCGCCGACCATTCGCCTTGCGGCAACGGCTCCGGCGCCCGGCGGTACAGGCCGCGCACGATCGAGTCGCGAGCGAGCTCGAGCAGCCGGGAACGCTCGCTCAGGTCAAGCATCGTAGAAGCCGAAGGCGCCGTAGCCGACGACGCGATCGCGATCACCGGCCGTGTCGCCGGAATTACGCAGGTCGAGCAATTCGCCCCGCAGCCCGCGGCGGCGCACGCTGCGGCTGAGGCCATTCACCGCAACGCAGCCGCACGCTTCCTCGCCCGAGAGCGCCTCCTTGCCGGCGAGAATGGCCTCGGCCGTGGCGGCATCGAGGCCCTGGGCGACCGCGTACGGGTGATAGTGGCTCAGGTCGGAGCTGACGAGGATGAGCGTGTCGGAATCACCCCACAGCGCGTCGATGACGGAAGCAACCTCTGCAGGGCTCGCATCGCCGGTCACGAGGGGCACGATCTCGGCTTGCGGGGCCACGCGCTGCAGGAAAGGCAACTGCACCTCGAGCGAGTGCTCGAGCCGATGCGGCACGTCGGAAACCACCACCCCGGGGAGCTGGCGCAGCCCGTGCGCCGCCTGCTCGTCGATGCGCACCACGCCGAGCGGAGTTGCAAATGCCTGCGCCGCCGGGAGTGCCAGGCCGTGAAACCATTCACGATGGCTCGGCCCGAGGAGCACGATCCGGCGCAGCGAGCGCGCCGCGGAGCCGAGCGAGCCGTAGGCCTGTGCGGCCACGGGCCCCGAGTACGGGTAGCCGGCGTGCGGCACGATCAGTGCCTTAGGCCGCAGCGTACGAGCGGGCACATCTGCAAGCAGGGCATCGACCGTGGCGCCGAGCTGCTGCGCGCTGCCGGGATAGAACAGCCCGGCCACCGCCGCAGACCGAACCGCGGGGCTGGCGCCTCTCACGGCGCCACCCGGCCCGCGAGTCGCACGCCCATCCGATGCGCGCCCCAGCGCCCGGGCCCGCCGGCAAACACTCCGGGGATTCGCGTGCCGCAGGCGAGGCAGGCTCCGCAATCCGAGAGCTGCCATTGGCCTAACTCGTACCAGTCGCGCTCGATCACACGGGTGCCGCAGCCCGGGCACCAGGTGCTGCCCCCCTGGCTGTCGTGCACGTTGCCCGTGTAGACGAAATGCAGACCGTTGGCGAGCGCGATGCGGCGCGCGCGAGTGAGCGTCGCCGGCGGAGTCGGCGGCTTGTCACGCATGCGCCAGTCGGGATGAAAGGCCGTGAAGTGCAGCGGCACGTCGGCGCCGAGCTTGCCGGCGATCCACTGCGTCATTCGATCGATCTCGTCGTCCGAGTCGTTCTCACCCGGTATGAGCAAGGTCGTGATCTCGAACCAGACCTGCGTCTCGTGCTTGAGATACTCGAGCGTCTCGAGCACCGCGCCGAGCTGCCCGCCGCAGACCTTGTAATAGAAGCGCTCGCTGAAGGCCTTGAGATCGACGTTGGCCGCGTCCATGTGGCGGTAGAACTCCGCCCGGGGCTCGGCGCACATGTAGCCGGCGGTCACCGCAACGCTGCGCACGCCGAGCTCGCGACAGGCCTGCGCGGTGTCGATCGCATACTCCATGAACACGACCGGGTCGTTGTAGGTGAAGGCGACGCTGGAGCAGCCGAGTCGGCGGGCGGACCGGGCCAGATCTTCGGGACGGGCGCGGTCGGCGAGCGTGTCCATCTCGCGCGACTTCGACATGTCCCAGTTCTGGCAGAAGGCGCACGCCAGATTGCATCCGGCCGTGCCGAAGGACAGCACGCTCGTGCCCGGCAGAAAGTGATTGAGGGGCTTCTTCTCGATGGGATCGACGCAGAAGCCGCTGGAGCGGCCGTAGCTGAAGAGCTTGATGCGCCCGTCTTGCGCGCCTCGCACGAAGCACAGCCCGCGCTGCCCGTCGTGCATCTTGCAGGCACGCGGGCACACGTCGCACTGCACGCGGCCGTTTTCCAGCCTGTGCCAGTAGCGGGTGTCGATCACCGAATCGTCGGTCGATCCGGGCGTGCGGATCTCATCCATACAATGATTATGCGCCGGGGCAGAAAGCAGGGCTGAATCGTGCCCCCTGCTATCTGGTGGCCCGGACCCCGGATTCAAGGCCCTGGCTGATACCCGGACAGTACGTCCCGATGGTCGAACCACGGACCCGCCCCGACGGTCGAATCAGCCATGTGGGCAAGGGGAAAATGTTGCGCCGGTGCAGAAGCGGGAGCGCCTGCGAGAATCCAGCCTGGCTCGGAGAGCACCCACACGCCGTGAATCGTGTGCGCCGCGACGAGTCACACGAATATCCTTCGTGCTCGTCGATCGGTAGTACAAATCCTGTGGCGGCACTGCCCGATCACCTTGATTGTCCATAATGCAGGCGGTGTCCAATATTTTCCCTGCATCGGGCCACTTATCCAAGTGAAGTGCGGGGAAACCGCCAGATAATATGGGACGCTCAGGGGCGCCTATGGACAGCGGCCGTGCTTCAACGGTGACTGCGTCATTTCGAGCCGGCCACAAGAGCGGCGCGCGCCAGAACGATTCGAAAATTGGGAGCTCGGATGTCCAAGTTGTCACGCGCGTGCGCGGTCATAACGATCCTCGTGAGCGCCTGCGGGGGTGGGGGTGGAGGAGGAGGCAATTCGAGTCCACCGCCTCCCACGCCATCCTTGAGCATTACCCAAAGACAAGTGAGTGTGAGCGGCGAGACCGGCAACGCGGCTCCCGCGTCCGTGAATATTCCGTTCTCCGTCGCGAACGCCCCGGCCAGCCCACTCTATAGCGGCGTGACCCTGAGCGGCGACTCGGTAGCCACGGCAAGCGCCAGCTGGCAAAGCTCCTCATCCGGGACTCTCACGATCGCATTCCTGCCGCCGGCTCAGCTGGGTGCCGGCAGCTTTTCCGAGACGGTAACCTTCTATGTCTGCACGGACAGTGCGTGCGCGCAGCCCATCACGGGTGCGCCCGTGCCGGTCACGGTAAACTACGTCGTTACCGGGAGTGCCCTGCCGCCGGTGAGTTTCTACTTTCCACAGCCCCTCACCAACTTTCAGGCGACAACCAGCGTCACGTCTCCCGAGACGACGACTTTCGAGTTCATCATCCAGAATGTCCCTCCCGCCGGACTCTATCTGGTCCTCACCCAGCCGCAGGGCGGTTTTATCACCCAAGTGACAGACAACATCGAGCCCGACAGCCTGGGAAACCTCGATGTGACGCTCAACTTCACTCTGGTGAGCCCCGCGAGCCTCGGCTCCGGATACTTCAGGTCCTCGGTGTCGGCAGCGATCTGCTACGACCATGCCTGCCAGAACCCGGTCGCCGGCAGCCCTGTCACGGTGCCGATCTATTACGAGGTGTTTCTCACCGCGGGCAAGGAGTACACGCTCGTCGCATCGACCTTGCAAGGTCTCTCTGACCTCGCCTATGACCCGGCCAATCAACAGCTCTATGCCACGAGCCTCGCGGGCTATTCGGCAGGCTCCTCGGGCGCCGTCATCCAGATCGACCCCGCCACGGGCAACGCGCTTGCTCAACAAACAATCAATGACGGGCTCGCAACGATCGCGGTCTCCGATGACGGGCAGCTCCTGTACGCCGGCTCGAAGGTCAATTCCTCCCGATCAGCAGGAACAGTGTCAGCGCCACCAGCTGGGCAAGCAGAAACGGCGGTTCCTTCCCGGATGGCGCGAGTGCATGCAGGAAACCGATCTTCAGGAATGCCTGCACGACCGTGACAAACGTGTTGAGGTACACGGCCAGCACCATCGCCGCGATGTAGGCGACGCGCCAGGCGCGCGCCAGACGCCCCACGTAGATTGCGAGCGCGGCGATGACCACTACCACGAGCTCGATGCCGCCCACGATCCGCGCCGGGTCGGGCGTGGGGGTGCCGGCCGGGGAGGGCAACGCAAAACCCGTGAGGCTGATGAGCACGGTGCTCACCAGCAGCACGACGTCCCACCTCGGCAGGCGCCGCTCGCGGCACAGAGCGCCCAGGACCAGGACGCCAGCCAGCAAGGCGATGAAGCAGATCGTGACGTGCAGTATCAGCATTGGCGGTCCTCCTGCCTGCGTGGCCCGCATGATGCGGCCTGAGGTGGTGGATCGAGTCGCAATCCTGCCGTCATTGTAAGCACACTTCGCCCGACCGATCCCGAACGCGCCAACTGTCAGCCATGTTCCCGTAACACTTGCGGCGCTCGTGCCGGCGGGCGTAACGTTTCCGCCGCCGGAGCATGGAGAACACATGGCCGCCGCTCCCAGACCCCAGGCCCACGAAAAGCGGCTCAACCCGCGCACCATCATGCTCGATCCGCTGACGCCCGTCGTCGGCGCCGAGATCGGCGGCATCGATCTGGCGAAACCCGTCCCGGCGGAGCAGCTGCGAGAGATTCGCGAGGCGTTCAACGCCCACCACGTGCTCGTATTCCGCGACCAGGTCCTGACGCCCGAGGACCACAAACGCTTCGCCCGCCTGTTCGGCACGCTGCACGTCCATCCCTACAACGCCCAGAAGGCCGGCGCGGGCGACGCCGGGGACCCGGAGGTCTACGTGGTGAAGGCGGATCAATCGTCGCGCTACGTCTCGGGCGAAGTGTGGCACAGCGACGTGACTTGCGACGCCGAGCCGCCCATGGGCTCGATGCTCTACATCACGAAGACACCGGAGATCGGCGGCGGCGATACCTGCTTCATCAGCGCGATCCGTGCCTACGAAACGCTGTCTGCGGTGATGCAGGAGTTCGTCAAGGGTCTCACCGCGACGCATGAAGGCTCGAAGCTCTATGTCGGCGCACACGGCCACGCGCCGCCGCCCGGTGGATGGCCGAAGGCGACGCACCCCGTGGTCACCCGCCATCCCGACAACGGCAGGCAGGTGCTGTTCGTCAATCGCGGTTTCACGACACGCATCAACGAGCTCTCGCCCGAGGAAAGCGAGGCGCTGCTCGAATTCCTCTACCGGCACCTCGAAAGCCATGTCGAGTTTCAGTGCCGCGTGCGCTGGTATCCCAATACGCTCACCTTCTGGGACAACCGCGCGGTCCAGCATCACTCCGTATGGGACTATTTTCCCTATTCACGCTACGGCCAGCGCGTCTCGATCCTCGGCACACGGCCCGGAGCGTGAGGCCTATGCGCCCGGACTCAGGCGCGCATACAGACACTGGTCGCGGACCTCGCCGTCCTTGATGGCGTTGCGTCTCATCGTGCCCTCGAGCTGATAGCCGGCCTTCTCGAGAACCCGCCGCGAGGCGAGGTTTGCGGCGAAGGGTTGCGCAAAGATGCGCAGCAGCCGGTGGGCGCCGAACGCCCAGTCGGTGACGAGAGTGACCGCCTCGGTCGCAATGCCGCGCCCCCAGTAGGCCGCGCCGAGCCAGTAGCCGATCTCGGCGCTGCGCCGATTGACGTCGGTCAGCGGCTGAAGTCCCACGCCGCCGGCCGCACGACCCTGAACGACGATGGCGAGCGAGAGCGGCGGGTCGACGGCCGCCACGCGGCCGATGTAAGCCTCGGCGTCAGCGAGCTGGTACGGATGGGGGAACAGGTCGCGCAGCTGGAGCCAGATGCGACGGTCATTTGCCACGGCGGCGATGTGCGCCACGTCGCTGGCCATGAATCGCCGGACCGTGCAGCGCGTTCCAACGAGCTCCGGGCTCATTCCCCGGCCCCACCTGCAGCGCGCGCGCTCTGGAAGCTGCCCGCGGCGTGACGCTCGGCGAACCAGTAGCCGGCGACGAGCGTCTTGAGGTCGTTGATATCGCCGCGGCGCACGCGCTCGATGAATACCTTCGCCGGCACGACGACGGTGAGGATGTCCTCGTCCTCCGCGGCATTGCCATGCACACCCCCGGCGGCGCGGGTGTCGACCGTGCCGTACACGAGTGAGATCTTCTCAGAGGTGCCCCCCGAGCTGACATAGGCGCCCGGGTGAATGAGCACGGGTTGGCTCAGGACGAGGCCGGCCTCCTCCTGCATCTCCCGTACCGCGGCTGCGAGCGCAGTCTCTCCCGCCTCGATCGCGCCTGCCACGAGATTGTCCCGATAAGCGTACTCCCCGGCAATGAGCGCGCCGGGTCGAAACTCGTTGGCCAGGACGATCTCATCGCGCTTCGGGTCATGCCCGAGCACGGCGACGGCATGGCCGCGCTCCATCACCTCCCACGAGAGCCGCCGGATCCCTCCCTGATACTTCTCTACTGCGAATTCATAGCGATAGACGCGCAGAAAGCCCTCGTACAGGGGAGTTCTGCCGCGGATCGTCGCTCTCAGTGGCTTCGTTTCCACTCACGCCCTCCTGCGCGTGTGCCACGCGCCCGACTCGGTCGGACGCCCACGCCGATCCTTGAGTTTAGGTGATCGCCGCGCACGATCGACTCAGAAGTAGCGGCGCAGCTGCAGGTAGATGCTGCCGGGCGGTGCCAGCAGCGTCGGGCTGCCGGGCGCCAGAGGCAGGCCGCCGAATTCCGTGCGCGCCCCGCCGATCGGGAGCTGGGCGCCGGCGATGAGGCTGAGGTTGTCGCTGAGAGAGTAGGTCGAGGCGAGCAGCAGGTAGAAGCTGCCGTCGTCGATGCCGGCGATCAGGACCGGACTCACGGTGAAGAGCGGATTGACCTCGAGCGTGACTCCCGCGGCCAGGTAATCGCGACGGGTATCGAAGAGCTGGCTGCGCGCCAGGCGCTGCGTGAGGTCCGCAGGCAGGGAGGCGAGGTCATAAGGCTGACCGGCCACCCCGAAGCCGTTGCGGAAATACTCGGCGAACACCGTGGCGTTGCGCTCGAGGAGAGTCACCGCGTCGCTGATGTTGGCGAGCGCCGAGACGCGCGTCGCGCCGCGAGCCTCGAAGGTCGGCACCAGCTCGACGTTCCAGGTGGAGCCGCCGAGCGCGCCGTTGACGCCGATAGCTGCGACCCAGTCGCCGTAGTCGCGGGCCAGGAGCCAGGTGGTCGTATAGGCGAGAATCGGCGTGCGCAGGTGCAGCGCGAAGGAGCTCTCATCGGCCGTCGGCGAGCCGTTCGGCTGCTCGCCGCGGGGCACGATCACCGCCTGCAGATCCGAGCCCTTTCCGAGCAGCCACTGCGCGTAGAGCATGTCCGTGCCCGGCTTGTACTCGGTGTCGGTGGCGTCCGGGGAGAAGGGATCGAAGAGATCCATGGGGCGGAACACCAGCCCGCTGCCCCAG
>Ga0335077_10002497_pt1 | contig 21964 bp, 16 predicted proteins | sample Lox_Sample_31_FD_207151 | JGI IMG/M metagenome (GOLD analysis project Ga0335077, IMG submission 207151) | Soil microbial communities from Loxahatchee National Wildlife Refuge, Florida, United States - Lox_Sample_3.1 | ecosystem: Environmental > Terrestrial > Soil > Wetlands | place: USA...
GTCGGAATCAGGCGCAAAATACGGAAAACCGCCTGTGATGACCGTCACCTTAATCGCAAGGAAAACAAAAAATAAGAAGGGGCAGTAAATGCCCCTTCTTATTTTCATCGCCGTAGCAAGACACCGCTCAGACCATGAAAAAAAGAAAAGGACAGTCGAAACCTTTTGCCTGTCCTTATCTTTTCCGGAGGATGAAGAAACGCCAGTTATTGGCCCAGTAGTGTCGTGAACGTGTCGTGATGCCCTTCTTCTTCTGAAAGAATTTGCTCGAAGAGACGGTGGGTGGTCTCGTCACTCTCCGCCGCTGCCTGCTTAATGATGGCCTTGTAAAGCGTGATTGCTTCTTCCTCAGCCTTGACATCAGCCTTCAGCATCTGGACCGCATCGCCGCCCACGGCAATGGGAGTCGGTTTAGTGGTCGGATTCACGTCAAAATAAAACAGTCTCTCGGCGATTTTCTCCGCATGCTTCATCTCATCCATTGCCACTTTTTCGAACACGTCCATCAGCGACGCCGAGTTCATGCCTTTTACCATGATATGATGCCACATATACTGGACGATTGCCTGGAGTTCCGCGGCAATCGCCTGGTTCATCATTTCCGTCAACTTTGGGCTTGCTTTCTGTACCATAACCTGTGCCTCCTTTGTGATTGTGAATTAAGTTATATGCTGATTGAAAAACTGATCTCTGCAAATGTATTGAATCAGAAACCGTCGAATTAAGCCGTTGTTCCTAACTCGGTGAAATAACGGCGTTGCTGTTTTCGCCGATCTCCGTCGTGACGGAAAGGTTCATTGTTTTTATAACTTGTATTACTATAGCACAGGAATATCAGTGTTTCAACCGTCAGCTCTGCTCTGTCTCGCGAAGCCTCCCGGGAATGCGGAAGTGCCTTTACCGATGTGCTTTGCCGCTTCTTTCGGTGCGATCGACTATGCAGGTTATGCCGCCTTCGCGCAAACCTGGACGGTAGCATCCATTGCAGGAAATGCAGCGGGCGCGGGAGGTGTCGCCCGCTTGCCAGCGATGAACAAGCCCTGGTTCACGGATAAAAGGTCGTGCCAATGAAATATAATCGGCCTTTTCTTTTTCTATGACTTCCCGCACAAGATCGAAGGTTCTAAATCCCCCCACCACCATCGTCGGACAGGAAACCGCGCTCTTGATTCGTACCGCAAGTGGCAGATTGTACGCTTCCTGTTCGCGCGTGTCGATCTTCCTGCGAACCGGCGTGCAGTCCCCCGACGCGGGGGTTCCGCCGCTCACCTCGATTGCGTCGATGCCTTCATGATCGAGCGCGGCAGCAACCTTTACTGCATCATCAATCGAAAATCCATTCTTAATAAAGTCCGACCCGTTCAGCTTGACGAGAACCGGAAAATCGGCGCCCACAGCGCATCTCGCGCTTCTATAAACGTCGAGCAAAAATCGCATACGGTTTTCAATGCTTCCGCCATAGGCATCGACGCGATGATTCGTCCGCGGTGAAAGAAACTGGTTGATCAGATACCCGTGCGCCGCATGAAGCTGAATAGCATCGAACCCCCAGACCTTTGCTCGCCGCGAGCTCTCACCGAATGCAGCCACAACCTCCGAAATGTCCCCCAAGCTCATTCCCGAAGGTACGGCGGAGTATTCCGTTGCCGCCAATGCCGAAGGAGCGATAAGATTGATTCCGGGAGGTACCCTTGCCTGGCCCCCGGCATGCACGAGCTGCACACACAACTTCCCGCCTTCGTTGTGCACGGCCGTACAGAGCGCCCGCATGTCTCCGGCAAAATTATCGCTGTGGGCGCCCATGGACCCACGGGTCTGCTTTCCATCAGGCCGGACGAACGTATATCCGGTTATTATAAGGCCGACACCGCCTCCAGCAAGCCGCTGGTAACATTCGGCAAGCTTCCGGCCGGGACGGCCTTGCTCATCGCACATTCCCTCCCACGTAGCCGACCGCACAAAACGGTTCCTGAGCTCCATGCCCTTTATTTTCGTTACGTCAAAAAGATTCTTCATTAATGAACCTTCGCCTCACAAACGTGGTGCAATCTACCATAGGCCTTTCCTCCTGTCAAAGCAGATTTGCGTTTACCGCTGGAACACGGTGAGATTGTCCCCTCTGTGCGGATAATGAACAAGTCTCCAAAAAATAGCATGTTTTTATCCTCATTCGCTGCTTGCCCCTTGCAACGTGCTACCATAGATTACCCAGGGCATTTTCCTTTTAGTTGAGAGCTGCGTTGATCCCTCTGCCCCTCGTAGCGGGACCTGTGGCTATACATTGCTCCCAATTTCCTATTGCCTTACAGGTTCTCCTGAAATATAATGTCGCCACATTCAATCATGCAAGGAGTATAACACAGTATGGGGAAAAACCTCGTTTACAAGATTTTGGAATCGCATCTCCTTGAAGGCAAGTTGGAGCCGGGGACCGAAATCGCAATAAAAATCGACCAGACCCTGACGCAGGACGCGACCGGCACCATGGCATACCTCCAGTTCGAGGCCATGGACGTTCCGCGGGTCAAGACCGAGATTTCGGTGAGCTATGTAGATCACAACACGCTCCAGGACGGCTTCGAGAATGCCGACGACCATCGCTATCTTATGACTGTTGCATCGAAATACGGCGTTCATTATTCGAAAGCTGGAAACGGCATCTGCCACCAGGTTCATCTCGAACGGTTCGGCAAACCCGGAAAGACACTTCTCGGTTCCGATTCCCACACGCCCACGGGCGGCGGTATCGGCATGATCGCCATTGGCGCCGGAGGGCTGGACGTAGCCGTTGCTATGGGTGGTGGTCCGTTCTACCTGACCTGCCCCAAAGTAGTCAAGATCAACCTTGCGGGCAAACTGAGGCCGTGGGTATCGGCCAAGGACGTGATCCTTGCTATACTGAAATCCCTGACCACAAAAGGCAACGTCGGCACAATCATCGAATACGCTGGTGACGGCGTGAGGACCCTGTCGGTTCCCGAACGGGCCACGATCTCGAATATGGGCGCCGAACTCGGCGTTACCACCTCTGTCTTCCCGAGCGACGAAATTACGAAGGCCTTCCTGAAAGCCCAGAAGCGAGAGTCAGAGTGGACGCCGCTTTCAGCGGATCCCAGTGCTCGCTACGACAAGGTGATCGACCTCGATCTCGGCTCCATCGAGCCTTTGATAGCTAAACCGCATTCCCCGGACAACATCGGATCCGTGAAGGAGCTTGCAGGCACAAAAGTCGACCAAGTCATGGTCGGCTCGTGCACCAACTCATCCTACCGCGATCTGATGATCGTTGCGGCCATGCTAAAGGGACGGCGTGTATTTCCCGACATCAGTTTCGGCGTGGCGCCGGGATCGCGCCAGGTGCTCGAGATGATCGCAAAGAATGGGGCGTTGGCCGACATCATAGCATCCGGAGCACGGGTTCTCGAATCCACCTGCGGTTTCTGCATAGGCTCGGGCCAAGCGCCCAAGACCGACGCCGTCTCCATCAGGACGAGCAACCGCAATTTCGAGGGCCGCTCGGGCACGAAAAGCGCACGGGTCTATCTTGCTAGCTCCGAATCCGCAGTCGCCGCGGCGCTGAGCGGCGGCATCATGGACCCCCGTGACCTCGGCATCCCCTATCCCGAAATCGCGATGCCTGAGCAGTTCTGGATCGATGATTCGATGATCCTCCCCCCCTCAAAAGATCCGCTGTCAGTTTCAATCTACCGCGGTCCGAATATCGGAGACCCGCCCGCCGCAGCGCCGCTTCCGGATACGATCAAGGGAGTGGTTACAATCAAGGTCGGTGACAAGATTACGACAGACCATATCATGCCGGCAGGATCGCGGTTGAAATACCGCTCGAATATTCCGAAGTATGCGGAATTCGTATTCGAAGGTGTTGACACCGCATTTTCAAAAAAAGCGCTCGAAAATAAAAAAGCGGGGGTTCACAATGTCATCGTCGCCGGAGCGAGCTATGGACAGGGATCGAGCCGTGAACATGCAGCCATCTGTCCCATGTACCTCGGCGTCAAGGCGGTGATTGCCAAGTCCTTCGAGCGTATCCATGCGGCAAACCTCATCAATTTCGGCATCCTGCCGCTCACCTTTGTGAAGGAAGCGGATTATGACGCTCTCGGTCCGAATGACGGAATCGAGATCATGGACATCAAGACAACGCTCGAAAAGGGCGCGAATCTGTCTCTCAAGAATATTGCAAACGGAAAATCAATGGATCTCAAATATTCCTTGAGTTCACGTCAACGGAATATCCTGCTTGCAGGAGGGATGCTGAACTATACAAGAGCTCGAGCCAAATAGAATTGCTCGAGTTTACGCTCATGAAGAACATAAAAAGCCGCACAGCAGTGCGGCTTTTTATGTTCTTGAACCAGCGGTATTTTTGCCTCGCAAGAAGGGGGCGTCTACACTTTGGCGTCTCTTAAATACTTTGCTGCGTCTTCCGGCGGTGTGGGATTGATATAGAAGCCCGATCCCCATTCGAACCCCGCAACACGGGTCAGCCGCGGCATGATCTCAAGGTGCCAATGAAAATCATCGTTCAAGGTATGCCAATGGCCCCGGCGTGGCACGCGGTTCGGCGCGGTGTACAACATGAAATTGTAAGGCGGCCGATTCAGTACTTTCCCCAGCCTCTGCAGCGTGTGGCGTAGTGTCCGGGCAAAGTCCATGATCTCCTCTTTGGTGACGTCGACATAGGAGCAGAGATGCTTCTTCGGATAGACCCAGATCTCAAAGGGGAAGCGCGGCGCGAATGGCACCATAACCACGAAGTGACGGGTCTCCTCGATCACACGCTCCGGAGCAGAGAGTTCCTGTCTGATCACGTCGCAGAAGATACACCGTTCTTTATAATCAAAGTACGCTTTTGCTCCGTCGAGCTTTTCCTTTACAAATTTGGGAATGACCGGCGTTGCAATAAGTTGTGAATGGGGATGGTTCAGGGTTGAACCGGCAACCCAGCCCTGGTTCTTGAAAACGAGCACGTAGCGAAGCCGGTTGTCGCGCTCGAGATCGAGTATGCGATCGCGGTAGGACCAGAGCACTTTTTCAACCTGGCTTTCCGGCAAATCCTCCAGCCGAACAGCGTGCTCTGGGCTTTCAATGATCATCTCGTGGGCGCCGATGCCATTCATCCAGTCATAAATGCCGTCACCCTCGCGCTCAAGGGTGCCTTCGATATGAAGAACGGGAAACTTGCTCGGGATCACCCGGACCCACCAGCCGGCGGAATTCGGCAGTGTCTTCTCAGGCCGGAACGATGCGATCTCCGGAGGCGTCTTTGCCTCGTTTCCTCCGCAGAAAGGACACTCCGCCGGTGTGACGTCATCGGGAGGCTCTTCAAAGCTGTAGTCTTCGGGTTTTTTCGGACGCTCGGAAGATACAATGATCCACCGGCCTACGATGGGGTCCTTGCGCAGACGCGACATCTCAGTTACCTGACCTCGCCTGTTGCTCCGTCAGTACCTTGTGCACGATCCGTTTCAGCTCTTTAATGCGTATGGGTTTGTTGATATATTCGGCGGCGCCGAGGCTCATTGCCTTAAGATAGCTTTCTACCTCGCCGTAGGCGGTGACCATGATCACGTCGGTTTTGGAACCGATTTTCCGGATCTCCTGAAGGAGCTGAAGGCCGTCCATCACCGGCATCTTGATGTCCGTGATCACGAGGTTAAAGGGTTGGTTTTTAAAGAGTGCCAGTGCATCTTCGCCGCTTTGGGCGAGTGCTACTTCATAACCTTCATCAGACAAGATTGTGTTGAACAGCTCGCGCGCGCCTTCTTCATCGTCAACTACAAGAATCTTCATCAGCTCTCCCGAAATACATGGTATGTCAAAAATAACATAAAACCATGCAATCGTCAAGGTTGCGGCAAAACACGGATTTGGCGCAGAATGAACGGTCTTCCGGGGGAAGGAAAGGATAGCCTTTTGAAATTTCAACGATTTATTTCATAGAGGAATAAGAGGCCGTCGAGCGTCAAGTGAGATCGTACCTCTTCAATGCTTTTCGTTTCAGGGGACACCAGTTCGGCAAGCCCGCCTGTCGCGATAACTTTGGCGTTTGGGGACAACTCTTTCTTCATCCGTTCAACAATGCCGTCCACCAGTCCTGCATAGCCATAAATGATGCCCGATTGCATAGCGCTGATCGTATCGGCGCCGATCACCTTCCCGGGTTTGAGCAGTTCCACGCGCGGGAGTTTCGACGCGCGCTGGAACAACGCCTCGGCGGATATTTTTATTCCCGGGCAGATTGCGCCGCCGAGGTACTCTCCATTCTTCGTCACGGCGCAGAATGTCGTGGCCGTGCCGAAGTCAACGATAATGATCGGCCCGCCAAAGAGCTTGTAGGCCGCGGCGGCATTCACGATGCGGTCCGCCCCGATCTCTTTGGGATTATCATAGCGGATCGTGATGCCCGTTTTGAGCTCGTGCGTAACGATCGTCGGCTCGATGTGGAAGTACTTGCGCGACATCTCGCTCATCACGGACAGCAGCGGCGGAACGACAGTCGAGATGATCACTCCCGTTATCCGGTTGAAATCGAGCTTGGCAAAGCCGAAGAGATCACTGAAGATCATCGCATACTCGTCGGGCGTGATCATCGTATTTGTTCCGACGCGCCAGTTTGCGACGAGCGTTTTCCCGTCGAATATGCCGAGAACCACGTTGGTATTGCCAATATCGATGGCGAGAAGCATTTTCCCTCCTGAACGGTTAACGGGATCAAGCAACAAGAGTCGTGGCTCAAGGAGTAGCAAAAAAGAGGGTGCCAGCACTTTCTAGCTAGTTGCCCCTTCCCTTTTTCAATATACTCACGTCCCCCGCTGCAACGAAACGCACCCTGTCGTCATTGAGCTTAATAATGAGCCTGCCGTCATCGTCAATGCCCTGGGCCAGACCTTCCAGAGTCTCGCCGGTACCCGTCACGCGGATGCGGCTCCCTACGGTTATGTTAAGCTTTTGCCATTCCCGCAACACCTCCGGCGGATTTGCAAGAAACACCTGGTACCAGCGCTCAAGGCTTCGAAGGAGCTCCTGAAGGAGCAATGTTCTGTTTATCCTGCCTCCTGCTTCTGCGGCGAGTGATGTGCTGAGAACGCGGACTTCTGGTGGAAGCGCTTCCAGGTCCATATTCACGTCGACGCCGATGCCGATTACGATATGCCGGATGCGGTCCTGCTCCGCGCTCATCTCCGTGAGCAGGCCGCTCACTTTTTTGTCGGAGATGAGAATATCATTCGGCCACTTGATGACGGCCGCGAGCTGGCAGACCGTCCTGATCGCCGAGGCAACGGCAATGGCGCCCATCATCGTGATGAGCGGCGCTTTGTGAACGGGTATCATCGGACGCAAGATGACGCTGAGGTAAAGGTTCCCTTTCGGAGAAATCCACGTTCTCCCAAGCCTGCCCTTACCGCCAGACTGCATTTCAGCGGTCACCACGGTGCCTTCAGGCGATCCCTTCGCCGCCAACTCCATGGCAAGAATGTTCGTGGAATCTACCGTGGGAAGAAGGATCAATTGCCTGCCTATGGTTTTTGTTTTTAACCCCTGCTTGATGTCACGCTCCCGGAGGATGTCAGGACTCGCTGTGATCCGGTACCCCTGCGACGGCACCGCTTCAATCACGAATCCGTCGCGTTTGAGCGATTTTATATGCTTCCACACCATGGTGCGGGAGATGCCGGTCTTTCTCGCGAGCTCCTCGCCGGATAGAAACCCGGACCGGGCAGACCGAAGAAGATTCAGTATTTTATCTTTATACATGGAAATAGGGGGGCAAGAGCCATGAGTCAAGGAATTCTAAAAAATGAAAGACACGTTCTGACGAAGCCCTGTTGTTTTGTGCCTCCTGCATTAAGATGTCCCGGATCCTTGCTCCCTGCCACCTCATTTTATTTTCATGCTGATATCCGCAGCCGGCGCCGAGTGGGTCAGGCTGCCTGAAGAAATGAAGTCGACTCCTGTTTCCGCGACTTTCCGGACCGTTTCAAGCGTGACGTTGCCTGACGCTTCAACGAGGGCACGCCCGTCAATCATTTTTACGGCATCCCGCATCACATCTATCGGCATATTATCGAGCATGATGACGTCAACTTTTACGGCCAATGCCTCGCGCACTTCATCGAGTGTTTTGGCTTCAACTTCGATCTTCAGCAGGTGGTGGGCGCTCTTCCTGGCGCTCTCGACCGCCCTTGAGATACCGCCCGCTGCCTTAATATGATTGTCCTTGATCAGCACACCGTCGAAGAGCCCAAAACGGTGGTTCTTCCCGCCACCGATGCGCACTGCGTATTTTTCGAGTTGTCTCATCCCTGGAATCGTTTTTCGGGTGTCCAGCACCCCAGCCTTGTACCCCCTGCACTTATCAACATATTTTGTCGTCAGCGTGGCAATGCCGGACAGGTGCTGGAGCAGGTTCAGCGCCACCCGTTCGCCCGCTAGAAGAGCCCTCGTGCCGCCGGAGAGCTTCGCGATCTCCATGCCCGCGTTTATCTTATCGCCGTCCTTCGCAAAAACCGAAACCTGGATGTCAGGATCGAGATAATGAAACACCGCGAGGCTTACCTTCAATCCCGCTAGGACAAGGTCCTGCTTTGCGATAATAACGGCGATAGAGACCGATTCTTCCCGAATCGTTGCTTCGGAGGTGATATCCCCGGGCCCAATGTCTTCAGCAAGTGCCTGTTCTATAAGTTTTCTTAAATTCATTTCTTTTTTTATGGGATGCCGTAAATTACCCCAGCATCTTTAGGCTCTGCTCAAGCTTATCGCGCTTCGCCTTTAAATCTTCAAGTTTAGCGGTATCCTTCTCAACGACTTCTTTCGGCGCTTTATCCACGAAATTCCTGTTCGAAAGCTTTTTGGAGAACACTTCAATATCTTTGGAGATCTTCGCAATTTCTTTCTGAAGCCGATCGCGTTCCTGGGTGAGGTCGATGATGCCTTCGAGAGGCACGTATACCTCCGCGTCCTTGATCACGCCCGTTGCAGCCGTCTTCGGCTTCTTCTCCGCTTCCCCTATGCGCAATTCACACAACCGCGAAAGCGTCTTCACATACCCGGCGGCCCTCTCAAGATGGTGTGCCATGTCCTTGCGAGCAACGTTTACGATGGCTTTTATCTGCATGGAGGGCGCTATGTTCATCTCGCCGCGAATATTGCGGATCGCCAGGATCAGATCCATAACCATTTGCATGTCCTGATCGATCCCGGCATCGATCATTTTTTCCTCCACCGCTGGATAGGAGGCGATCACGATCGATTCACTTCTAACCCCTGCCCCCTGCTTTTTGACCCCCTCGGGCAGGTTCTGCCAGATTTCCTCTGTAATGAACGGCATGAAGGGATGCAGGAGACGCAGCTCGGTCTCCAGTACATGGGTGAGCACGGTCTGAGCGGCCTTGCGTTCGGGGGATCCCTTATCAAGATTGAGTGCCGGTTTGGATAACTCAAGATACCAGTCGCAGTATTCATGCCAGATGAAATGATATAAAGACGACGCCGCGTCGTTGAAGCGGTATTCCGTGAGTGCTGAAAGCACCTCTTTTGTCACCGAATTCAGCCGAGAGAGAATCCATTTTTCGGCAAGCGATGTATCTACCGTGACAAGCTCCCTGTTCGGCACAAAGTCCTCCTCAAGATTCATGAACACAAACCTGCTGGCATTCCAGATTTTATTCGTGAAGTTGCGGTAGCCCTCGATGCGTTCCGTGGACATTTTTATGTCCCTGCCTTGGGCCGCAAACGCCGCAAGCGTGAACCGGAAAGCATCTGTTCCGTACTGATCAATCATCACGATGGGGTCAATGACATTGCCCTTGGACTTGCTCATTTTCTGGCCTTCAGCGTCACGCACGAGTGCATGGATGTAAACGTCTTTGAAGGGCACTTCCTTCCTGAAGTGAAGGCCCATCATGATCATGCGCGCTACCCAGAAAAAGATAATGTCGAAGCTTGTGACCAGAACTGATGTGGGATAATAGACCATTAGCTCCTTGGTCTCGTCAGGCCAGCCAAGCGTGGAGAACGGCCAGAGGGACGATGAGAACCACGTATCGAGCACATCCGTTTCCTGATGCAGGCGACTGCTCCCGCATTTTATGCAAACGGCGGCATCGGTACGGCTGACCGTAATCATCCCACAGTCATCACAGTACCATGCTGGAATCCGATGGCCCCACCAGATTTGGCGGGAAATGCACCAGTCCTTGATATTTCTCATCCATTCGAAATAGGTGTTTTCCCACCCTTTGGGTACGAACTGCACCTTCCCGTCTTCCACGACCTTGACCGCAGGCTCGGCGAGCGGGCCGGTTTTGACGAACCATTGCGGTGAAAGATACGGTTCGACTACGGACCTGCAGCGGTAGCACTTGCCAAGGGAATGGGCGTGGTCTTCGGTCTTGACCAGGAAACCGCGGGCTTGCAGGAGTTCAACGACCACGCCGCGCGCTTTTTTTGCGGGTTTTCCCCCAATAAATTTCAGAACGTCGGGAAGCACATCGGGGATATCCTGGAGGATCTCTGCCTTATCATCAAGCATCTTGATGCGCGGAAGGTTCGGCAATTGCCGCTGGCCCGCTTCGTAATCATTGAAATCATGGGCCGGCGTCACCTTGACGGCTCCGGTGCCGAATTCCAGATCGACAAGGACGGAATCGCCAATTATCGGGATCCTGCGCGTCGTGAGCGGCAAATCGACGGTTTTACCAATGAGATCCTTGTACCGCGGGTCGAGAGGATGGACAGCAACGGCCGTGTCACCGAGCATCGTTTCGGGCCTCGTCGTCGCAACAGTCAGTCGGATGTTGTGGTCGTGGCTCAGCGGATAGGAAATATGGTACAGCTTACCCCTTTCATCCTCATGTTCCACCTCGATGTCCGACAGTGCAGTGTGGCAACGGGGGCACCAGTTGATTAACCGCTCACCCCGGTAAATGAGCCCTTCCTCATAGAGCGTAACGAAGACCTCCCGCACCGCGCGTGAGAGACCGTCGTCCATGGTGAACCGCTCCCGCTGCCAGTCGCAGGAGGCCCCCATGCGCTTGAGCTGATGAATGATCCTGCCCCCGTACTCTTTCTTCCACTCCCAGACCTTTTCAACGAATTTTTCCCGGCCGAGAACGTGACGGTCGATATTCTCCTTCACGAGCTGCCGCTCCACCACATTCTGCGTGGCAATGCCTGCGTGGTCCGTGCCTGGCACCCAGAGCGTGTTCTCGCCCGACATGCGCATCCAGCGAATGAGAACATCCTGGAGCGTCGAATTCAGTGCATGACCGATATGGAGCGATCCCGTCACATTCGGCGGAGGAATCACGATCGAGAACGCCTTGCCGCCGGCGCTCGGATCGGCATGAAAATAATTCTTCTCGAGCCAGAAGCCATACCACTTCTGCTCCACGGTTTTCGGATCATAAGCTTTCGGCAATTCCCGTGATGGCATTGAAAATGCTCCTTAAAAAACGCTCGCTTGGAATAAAAAGAGGGGAACAAGTCCCCTCGGCAACGCATCCCGAATTTCGAACCTTGCAGCGCAATTGTTCTTATGGTTCGGCCTTCAGGCGTTCGATCTCTTCTTTTATCAGTTGCTCTGCCAGTTGAGGGATAACTTCCCAGGACACCTGCTCAATGACTTCTTTTGCAATCTCGCGGGCGATCTGCGAAAGAACCGATTCAAGCCCTCTTCTGACTGTTTCATCGGAGATTTTCGGCATCGGCGGAGGCGGCAAGTTTTTGAATACGTCCGATGCCATCTTGTCGAGCGTTGTTTCCGCCATTTTCCGGAGTTCGCTCTCCTGCAGTATCGGAGGTTTGGGGATGGCCATCTTTCCTATCGTCTCGTTCACAACTTTTACGACGCTCTCCTCTACCAAACCACGAAGCATGTCTTCGGAAACCTGCGGCGGCTTTTTCTCAAAGGCCTCTTTCGCCATCTCGGAGATGGCCGCCTCAGCCATTCTCCGGAGCTCGCTCTCAGGCAGCGTCGGCGGCTGGACCGGCGGCATCCGGGCAAACACGTCCTTTGTCATCTTCGCAATGGTTTCTTCCGCTATGCCCCACAGATCGCTCGCCGAGAGCGCAGGAGGCTGCGGTAGAGGTATTTTTGCAAAAGCCTCTTTCGCCATCTCGGTGATGGCCGCCTCAGCCATTCTCCGGAGCTCGCTCTCAGGCAGTGTCGGCGGCTGGACCGGCGGCATCCCGGCAAACACGTCCTTTGCCATCTTCGCAATGGTTTCCTCCGCCATTTTCCGCAATTCAACAGTGGGCAACGTTGACGAGACGGCAGTCTCTGTCGGCATCGCCGGATACGACGAGACTGGCGTCGGCGGCGGCGCGGATGCTTCTTCCTTCGCTGGCGTCTCCATCGCTATGTCGAATGATTCATAGGGAATAATCTCTGGCGCGATCTCCACTGTCTCGTCTATCAGTCCCAAACCGGACCGCATCTCTTCAACTGCCTTATCACCGACAGGCAAGGCCTTCGCAATTTCCCGTGCTAGCGGCTCCCTAACCTCTTCCACTTCCGGCTCCACCTCATACACTGACTCCTCCTCGGGGATTGATGGAGCCGCTGCCTTTTTGACTTCTGCTTCGGTGGGCGCCTCCTGAATAATATCGAATATATCCGTGGTCGCCTTCTGGGCCGGTTTGGCTGAATGCAACGCTTCAACGGAAGGGATTATCGTAGGCGCCGCGGGTTGCGGAACTATGGCCGGCTTCTTTGGTTCTGCAAGCTTTGGGGGAGCCGCGGCAAGGGCTTTTTTTACTTTGCTGATCAGCTCCTGTGATTCAAAGGGTTTGGCGATATTATCGATGATCCCCGCCTGCTTGCCTTTATTGGTATCATAAACATCATCCCGGCTCATCATCAGAATAACGGGTGTCTGTGCAAGCAGCGGCGCCTGCTTTAGACGGCCGGAAAATGCATATCCGTCAAGGCGCGGTAAATCCACGTCGGCAAGAACGACGTCGGGGTTCACGCGGGCCGCCTCGCTCAAAGCCGTTTCTCCGTCGCTTACGCACGTAACTTCGTAATCGCGTCCGGAAAAAAGCATTTCCACCACCTTCTGAATGGTGATGCTCTTGTCAGCCAGCAAAATCTTAACAGGCATGGAACAACCTTTCAAAATCGAGGATCAGGACTTCACTCTCACAGCCGAATATTATCCCTTTTACATAGTGAGGATCGACCGTCGTCGAATTCGCGGGAGAACCGGTTGGTCCCTGGGGACGGCATGGGTATCTCCCCCACTGATAATATCAGAAATCGCTTCCCGGCGTCCATAACTGTTTTGGCTCCATGCTCAGCCGGCGGACGCAACGCCGGCCAGCAGTTTTTTGAGCGCGCTCAGCATTTCCTGTTCCTCAAAGGGCTTTACCAGGAAGTCCTGGGCGCCCATCTCAGTGGCTTTCTGCCGATGCTTGTCGCCGGCCCGCGAGGTCAGCACGATGACGGGGATGTGCATGAGGTCTGGATTCTTTTTCATCTCGGCCATGAGATCGTATCCATGCATAACGGGCATTTCAAGATCGGTAATGACGACGTCGAACTTGATCCCGCCCATGAGTTTAAGGGCCTCCATGCCGTCAGGTGCCACCTCTACCTCGTAGCCGGTGCGATCGAGGAATCGTTGAACGTATTTTCTGATGCTAATGGAATCGTCGACTACAAGAAGCCTGGGCTTCCGGTTCGAGATTACCTGCGGGGGGGGAATTTCACGCGGCGACGTATCGACGTAGGCCCTGGTCGCAACCAAGCCCTCTTCGCCGAATAGCGATGCGATGTTGATGATGAGGCGAATATTGCCTTCGCCGGATATCGATGCGCCGGAAAAAAACTTGATGCCCTTCAAATAATCGCCGAGAGATTTCACGACGATCTCTTCCCTGCCGATGATCTCCTCCACCATAAGCGCAATCCGCTTCTCGGCCATGCCGAGGATCAGCGTCGGATGGCGGAAGGCATCGTCTTTTTTTGGAAACTTGTTGACACCCAGCAATTCATTCAACTTGAGGAGCCTTATCGGCAGGCCGCGAAGGCTGACCATCTCCTCACTGGCCGTCCGCTGAATGTCCTTGTATGCAAATCGCGTCGTTTCCTCCACAAGATTCATCGGAACGGCAATTTCCTGGTCCTTCAACTTCACGATCAGCGCTTGGGCAATGGCGAGCGTAAGCGGAAGTCGAATTACGAACTTGGTGCCCACACCCACTGCGGTCTTGATCTCGATCCTGCCATTGATCCTCGCGAGGTTGTTGGAGACAACATCCATGCCGACTCCGCGGCCAGAAACCTTGGTAATCTTCGATGCCGTGGAAAACCCGGGACGGAAGATCAGGTTGATGGCCTCCATGTCCGTCAGGGACTGCGCCACAGCCAGGCTCATGAAACCCTTGTCAACAGCGGTCTTTCTGAGCGCCACGGTATCCATGCCGCGTCCGTCATCATCGATCTGGATAATGATGCTGTTGCCCTCATGCTGAGCGTTCAATATCAGCGTGCCGGTCGGTTCTTTCCCGAGGGCTATTCGCTCCGCAACGGTTTCAATGCCGTGGGACACGGCATTTCTGATCATGTGCATAAGCGGATCGGTAATAATCTCGAAAATCGTTTTGTCGATCTTCGTCTCGCCGCCCAAAACCACCATGTTAACTTCCTTGCCCTCTTCACGCGCAAGGTCGCGGACGGGCCGCTGAAACATCTGGTAAAGCTTGTCCATCTCAACCATGCGGGCCTGAGTGATCTCGTCCTGCAGGTTCGTGGTGATGGTCGAGATTCGTGCCGTGTCAAGTTCGAAGGAATCGAAAAAACCTGCAAGCTCCGTCATGATCTCGTTTGTGTCATTCGTGATTTCCGTCAGCTTGCGCGACAAAAGGTTGAAGTCATCGTATCGGTCGAACTCGAGTTCAAGAAAGTCGGCGGATTGCTCGGGAATGTTCCGCTGCTGAAGCGGGACATCGGCCGTCAGCGTGTATTCGTATTTTTCCTCGAACTTTTTGATCTCGTGGAGCAGCCGGTTCTGGCTGAAATCAAGTTCTTCCCGAAGCGTTTTAATGAAGTCGACCTGGCGCGCAAGCCGGTTGCGGTTAACTACCATCTCTCCCACCAGGTTCATGAGATTGTCGAGCCGCTCGATATTAACACGGATAAACTTCTTTTCACGGTCCGGCGCATCCGTGGCGCGGCGTCCGGTGCCGCGTTTTTCATGGATCCCGACTTTTTTGGCCTCTTCGATCTCCTGCCGGAGCGGACGTTCCGGCGCGGCGAGAGGGGCTGTCTGAGGCGCGGGACCGGCAAGAGGGGCAGCAACCAGTGGCTTGGGCTGAGCGGGCGGTGTTAGAGACGTTTTCGCTGCTGCCGGAACTGACGGGGCAACCGGTGTTTTAGGCAGGGTCGACGCTGGTGCGTTCTGAGCGGCGGGCGCAGAAAGCGGTATCGCCGGTGTTGCCTCTTTCATGCCTATGTCAAAGGATTCTTCCCATAGAAGATCCAGATCATCGTTACGGTCTTGCGGGCTCTTTTGAGCGGCGACGGTCTGGACGGTCCCGCTTTTCTCATCCACCTGCGGCGCCACTGTCGTCTTCCGCGTAGCCGCAACGATATCCTTATATGCTTGTCCGATAGACTCGACTACCAGAGGGTCTTCGGGCTGATTGGCTGCCACGCCGTCCACCATGACCTTGATGGCATCAACACTGTCAAAGAGAAAGTCCAGGGTATCCTTGCCGACGGGAATCGTGCCGGCGCGAAACATGCTGAGCATGTCCTCGGCCTTGTGCGCGACGCTGCTGATGCCTTCATATCCCATCATGGCAGCTGATCCCTTTAGCGTGTGCGCAGCGCGAAAAAGCTCATCGACCACGCCGCTATCGGTCGGGTCCTTTTCGAGAGACAGAAGTCCCCTGTTCAGGTTTTGGAGATGCTCACCCGCTTCAATCAGGAAAAACTCTATGATGCCGGATTTGTCGAACGGACCAGTCATATGCGCTATTCGATGAAGCCGAGTTTAATTTCCTCATCACTCGTGGTAACTTGTTCCGCAACGGGTTGATAGCTGTTCAGCGAAGGGAGCGGTACTTCCCCGGCTGCGCCGGACGCAGGCTGCTCCTGCCCGATCTTGAATCTTCCGATGGCATCGTTCAGCCGTCTGGTGAGCTCCGCCAGGTTGTTTATTGTCTGCACCGTATCCTGTACGCCGCGGGTCGTATCCTGTGTCAGTTGAGAAATATTTTCCATGGTATGCACGACGCTTTCCGTCGATTTCACCTGATCGGCCGCCGCCCTCGTGATGTCACTCATGAGGGTCGATGTCTGTTTCACGGTCTGTTCGATTTCTCGGAGCGCGGCGCCTGCCTGGTCGGCAAGCTTTGTGCCCTCCTCCACCTCGCGGGTGCCTTCCTCCATGACCGTCACAGCTTCGCTTGTTTCGACCTGGATCCCCTTGATCAATCCCGTAATGTCCTTCGTGGCGCGGGCTGCGCGCTCGGCGAGTTTCCTTACTTCATCGGCAACCACGGCGAACCCCCTGCCCTGTTCACCTGCGCGGGCAGCCTCGATTGCGGCGTTCAGTGCGAGAAGGTTGGTCTGCGTCGCGATTTCGTTGATCACTTCGATAATAGCGCCGATTTCCAGGGAGCGTTCGCCAAGGCCTTTGATTTTTTTCCCGGTTGACTGCACGGTGGCGCGAATACGCTGCATACCTTTGATCGTTTCCGACACGGCCGTCCCACCCTTGACGGCTGCCTGCGTGGCCTTTACCGATGTCTGCGTCGCCGCCTCCGCGTTTTCAGACATACGCTGGGTCGTCAAAGACATGGCGTTCACCGCATCCGATGCATTTCGAATCTGCGATGCCTGCTGTTCAGCTCCCAACCGCATCCGCTCCGCGGACTGAAGGATATCGCTGGCGGACCGCTGGACTTGAGTGGCCACATCGCTGGCATGCGTGATGAGAGTCGTCAAACCAGCAATCATGAGGTTGAATGCGTCCGCCACGGAACCGAGGGCGTCAGCGGTCACTTCGGCTTTGACCGTGAGGTCGCCCTCTGCCGCGGTGCTCACGATCGAAAGAAGGTCCATGACCCGGTGCTGCATCTTGTCCCGGTCCGTCTCGGTTTGGACGAGGTCCTGGAGACGGTCGATTGTCCGGTTCAGTGTGTCGCCCAACTGGCCAAGTTCGTCACCGGTTTTTACGGCCGCCTTTTTTGATAGATCGCCGCGTCCGACAGCTTCGGCAACCTGCATCAGGTCCTTGACTGGGGCGATGGTAATAGAGGAAATCACCATGGTAACGACTGACAGGATGATGAGCGCCACGATGCCCACGCCCACGATACGCATGAGTAGGTTCCTGATGTTGGCCTTGATCAACGTTACGTTAAGACCCACATGGACGGCGCCGAGGGCGCCCCCGCCGATAGGCGAGGCAATATCAATGACCTCGATAGGGCTGCCCTTGAGGATGATCTGTGCCGGCTGGGTTCTGAAGGGATCGCCCGGTTTCAGAATGTTGATGTTCTGGAGTTCCGCGGGAAGGACGTTTCCTTCGAAAGAAGACGAGACGACTTTTCCCCTGCCGTCGCGGATGAAGCAGTAGGCAATGTCGGGCTGACTGATGGCCTCTCCTTGGATGATACGGAGAGCATTCAGGTCTTCAACCTGGATCGGCTCCACGGCCTTGACGCTGAGTCCATCGGCTACAATCAATACCGTATTGACCGCCTCGTCCCTCATGGTGTCCTGGATCTGGATGTAGGTGAAGCCAAGGATGCCTGCTCCGAAAAGCGCCGACATGCCGATAATCATGAGCACAATCTTTGTTCTTATTCTCATCCGGTAGAAGGGGTTGATTATTTTCATCGCCTTACTCCTTTTACGAAAGAAGTTTCTGTGTTTTTTCCTCCCGCCGGGACTTGCAAGAGCTACGGAGCCGACGGCTGAGGCCTGACATTCACGTCAACATAATTTCATCAATAACTCGCTCTATGTTCAGAAGGGCGACAACGCCCGTATCTTGATGAATGATCCCCCGCAAAAAACGGGCATGGCTCTTGGCGTCTTGCTGGGGGCCCGTTTCAGAAGGGAGGGGCTGGATATAGCTTATGGGGAGGGAGATCACGGCTGATACGTTGTCGACGAGGATGCCGAGCATCATGGATTCCTGCTTAATGATCGCAATCTGACCGGGAACGGAACTTTGCGGGAGGGAAAGCGTTGGGCGGATGTCAACGACCGGTACGATGTTCCCCCGCAGGTTGATGACTCCCAGCACATGCGATGGGGTTGTCGGGACGGGAAAAATTTTCTGAGAGATGATGATTTCTATCAACACTTCGACCGGAATGGCATAGGTCTCGTCGCCTATACTAAAGAGGCATATTTGTACCTCCTCTTCCTCCGGTAGAACATCCAGCGCATCCGCAGCTACGTCGTTGTTTATTTCGGCCAAACGGGCCCCCTCCGGGTATTAGATATATTTCTTTACCGCCTTCAACAGGACTTCCGGCTTAAACGGTTTGGTCAAATACTCATCGGCGCCCTGCTTCATCCCCCAAAACTTGTCGCTTTCCTGGTCCTTTGAAGTAACCATGATGACCGGAATGTTTTTCAGCCGATCGTTGCTCTTGATGTCCCTGCAGACCTGAAAACCATTTTTTTTGGGCATGATCACGTCAAGGATAACCAGATCGATCTTCTCGGATTTCAGTTTATCTTCCGCAGCGTCACCGTCCATGACCGTCATTATGGTATGGCCGGTCGGCTGGAGCGCCTGCTGAAAGATCTGAAGCTCCGCCAAGCTGTCGTCGGCTATGAGTATCTTGGCCATTCTGGTCTCCTTTTACCCCTTTTACCGTGAGCAAGTTGGTAAAAAATAACATATTTCCTTGGTACTGTCAAGTTTTCGTTTGTTTCGCACCATGAGGCACATTGCGGCTGGTCATGCTATCTTCGCCTCCGGATAAGGTTCACCGAGAGGAGAATAAACATGCTCTTGACAACATCGAACTCATCCCAATGGAGTGTATCTATGATGTCCTGGATGGTGCGCCGACCGTCGATGCAAGCAAACACGCTAAGATCGAAATCACTCATTCCGCGTGTGGCAAGTTCATCGGCGTCTCCGATCATGGGTTCGAACACAACATCGAAATGAGGGATCTTCTGCCGGATCAGGCTCCACTCATCTGCCCGGCGCGCCCCCTCAAGTAAAAGGTCATCCACCTTAAGCTGGGCAACGTTGGCAAAAACAGGCGGAATTGCCTTTTCAAAGAAAAACTCGCCATCATCCCAGGCCATGACTTTAAAGATCGCCGACTCGGTATGCCGGCGATGGCATTCGGTGAATGTTCCGGCATTGACAATGTTTTCCTGCACCAGAACCTGGTCGATCGGCTGCGATGTCATGTCGGCAATGCTTAGAACGTGTTGAATACTGTCCTCAGCGAGACCACAGGAACGTTTGAGCAAGACCTCCACAGCGGATCTTGGCCCCCCGCAGCCTGATGACGCCAGCACGACGGCTCCGTCCTTGAAATACACTTCTACGGTATCACCGAATCGGTTGACAACCAGCCTGCCGGTCTGACGCTGAAGTCCGAGCATCTGCAGCACTTCCACGATCCGCACACTCGCCAGATTGCCCTGGATACCGGCGTTCCTTGCAGCCGGCGAACTGCCCAGTTCTTTTTTAATAAGTTCGGGCAGGGTCTCCTTGATGAATTCATCAAGCACCTGCCCGACAATGGACCGCACCATGGATTCAATCCCGCCTGCTGCGGGTGATGCCGTTCGCGGCAGCGGCGATGGCCGGGATTCCCGCTCGGGTTCGTGAATGGGCTCGGGAATCAGTTCCTGCTCAAGGATTGTCGTGGGCGTTGTTTGTTGCCTGTCAATTACTTCCCGTATTTTGGCGAGCAGCTCTTCTGGTTGAAAGGGTTTGGTGAAGTATTCTGTAATGCCGAGGACATCAACGAACTTGGTGCCGACCTTATCGCCCTTCGATGTCACGAGAATGATCGGCGTATTTCTGAAATCGGGGTCCTCCTTCAGGATCTTGCAGACCTGGAAACCATTCATTTTCGGCATGACGAAGTCCACGAGGATGACAGCGGGGTGCTCTGACCGCGCCATGGCAATTCCTTCTTCGCCATCTGAGGCAAGAATGACCTGATAACCTTGGGACGACAGGATCATCTCGATGAGTCGCTGCACGGTCGGACTATCATCAATATCGAGGATTTTTTCCCCTGCCATCAATACCCCCAAAAACATTTTAATACTATCACGGGGTAAAAGCTATTGTCAACAGCTTAAAAATTTCTCGCGCTATCCATGCGTATGAACTGTCGCAGAATCGTTCCTGACACGTCAGTTAGCGCACTGATAAACAACATCTCGTTAATTTTGCCGGACCGTCTGTCGAGATTAACGCAGAGCAAGAAAATTGTAATCCATATCACAGTTATTGCAACGAAACTTGTACTCCATATCACAGACCTTTTTTCAGATAGTTCGTATGATTGCTTCAGCGTTGGATTGGGTTTTTCAAATGGTCTTTGTAATATTACTGATTTCAAAGTCTGTAATTCTTTCTCTGCTCAGAGCAAACCTGGGAAAACCCAGGGACGCAGAGCAACGGAACTAATGAGTCACTTGACTCAATGTTCGCCGAGCCGCCAGAGATAACAATAGTGGGATATTGATGCTTTAAGCAGAGGAGGAAAATAACATGTTAAAAAGAAAAAACGAATTTGCAATCTTACTGGCATCTCTGTTAGTTATCGTTTTGGCTGGATGTGGAGGAGGTAGCAGCGGCACGAACTCCCTGCGAAGTGGAACGACGAGTCCTACGGCTCAGCTTGTAGCCATCGAAGTAACGCCAACAAACCCCTCGATAGCAGCTGGTACCACTCTGCAATTCACTGCTACAGGCGTCTACTCGGATAAAACGACGCAAGATCTAACAGCGACGGTGACCTGGGAATCGTCGGATTCAGTCGATGCCTTATGGATGACGAACGGTCGTTTAAGGGGCAAGGGTCCTTGCAGAACGACAATTAGCGCCACAAAAGGTTCTGTTTCGGGCTCGACAACGTTGACGGTAACGCCGGCAACACTGGCGTCCATAACAGTCACGCCAACCAATCCGAGCATAGCAAAAGGGACAACTCAGCAGTTCATGGCGACGGGAACGTTCTCCGACAACACCACCCAGGACCTGACGGTGGACGTCGTCTGGAGTTCATCGGCATCGTCCATAGCAGGTATCAGCAATACGGCTGGTTCAATGGGGCTGGTCACCGCGGCAGCCGCCGGCTCGACGACGATCACGGCGACATCGGGCACCCTGTCGGGATCCACTACGCTGATGGTAAAACCGGCAACGCTCGTCTCCGTGGCAATCACGCCGACCAATCCGAGCATCGCCATGGGGAGCACGCAGCAATTCACCGCCACCGGGACGTACTCCGACGGTTCGACGCAAAACCTGACAACGGCCGTGACCTGGAGTTCGTCGTCATCGTCCATAGCGGGTATCAGTAATACGGCTGGTTCAATGGGGCTGGCCACTCCGGTTGCCGCCGGCTCGACGACGATCACGGCGACATCGGGCACCCTGTCGGGATCCACTACGCTGACGGTAAAACCGGCAACGCTCGTCTCCGTGGCAATCACACCGACCAATCCGAGCATCGCCATGGGGAGCACGCAGCAATTCACCGCCACCGGGACGTACTCCGACGGTTCGACGCAAAACCTGACAACGACCGTGACCTGGAGTTCGTCGTCAACCTCTGTCGCAACAGTCAGCAACGCCGCGGGTTCAAACGGCCGAGCCACCCCGGTTGCCGCCGGCTCGACGACGATCACGGCGACATCGGGCACCCTGTCGGGATCCACTACGCTGACGGTAAAACCGGCAACGCTCGTCTCCGTGGCAATCAC
>Ga0335077_10002503_pt1 | contig 21947 bp, 16 predicted proteins | sample Lox_Sample_31_FD_207151 | JGI IMG/M metagenome (GOLD analysis project Ga0335077, IMG submission 207151) | Soil microbial communities from Loxahatchee National Wildlife Refuge, Florida, United States - Lox_Sample_3.1 | ecosystem: Environmental > Terrestrial > Soil > Wetlands | place: USA...
GCCGAACAGGTAAAATCGAACCGTGGCGATGCCCGTAGCGATCTTTATGCAGTTGGAGTGATGCTCTACGAGATGCTGACCGGCGAGGTTCCATTTCAAGGACCAAGCCCGCTTGCCGTGATGAATGACAGGCTACTGAACAATCCTGTTCCCCCGCGCGAAGTCAATCCACAAATCGCTCCTGAATTACAGGAGATCATTTATCGTGCGCTTGAACGCAAACCGGAGAATCGGTACGAGAGCGCTCGCGAGTTTGCAAATGACCTCAGAAATCCAGACTCGGTCGGCGTGGCTGACCGCAGCGAGTTACGAGATTGGAAGGTGCGGCGCTCCTCAAGGACGAAGGCTGTCTTGTTCTATGCAGCGCTCGCGATGATCCCCATCGTGATCTTCGTTTTGCTTCTAATTACTGCTAAAGGCCATTGAGCACCGGCACACGAATTTCAGCTCAATGGGAGTATGCTTTCCTCGTGCTAGCTGGAGATCCCGGAGCATTTTGAAGATGGCCTCACTGGTCAGTTCGGCTGGGCCGGACTCTCATCTCATTCCCAGAAGTATTCTGCGGAAATCGACGCATTTGACCGGCCGCATCCTCATCGCCCTTGGGCTTATTGCCACAGTTACCTTTATTTGCTTCCGCGTCATACCTGTCAACGCAACGACGGCCGGATTTTTTTATCTCGTTGCGATTCTCACCATCGCGACAGCAGGCGGCCTCGTCGAATCGACCATAGCGTCGGTTGTGGCGATGTTATGTTTTAACTATTTCTTCTTTCCGCCGATAGGCACATTCACGGTTGCCGATCCGCAAAACTGGGTCGCACTTTTCGCGTTTCTGGCCACGTCGCTGACCGCCAGCCAGCTTTCGGCGCGTGCAAAGCGCCGTACAAAGGAAGTGCTAGAGAGGCAGAGGGAAATGGAGAGGCTCTATTCCTTGAGCCGGGCTTTGCTGCTTGCCGACACGACACGGTCGATGGCAAAAGAGATCGTTCAGCAGGTAGCCCAAGCTTTTGAACTTCCCGCGGTGGCTCTCTACGACCGTAACAGCGGCCAGATGTATCGGACCGAAGCCGAAGATATGCCTGACGTCGAGGCTAAAATGCACGACGCGTCAATTCGATCTACCCTTTTTCGCGACGAAAAGAGTGGACTTGTCGTCACGCCGGTCCGTCTCGGAGGACAGCCGATTGGCAGCTTGGCCATGCGGGGTGCGTCCTTATCGGATCCGGCCCTTCAGTCCCTGCTAAATCTTGTGGCGATTGGGCTCGAGCGAGCACTTTCGCAAGAAGCGGTCAATCGCGCGGAAGTAGCGAGGCGAAGCGAAGAACTGAAATCGACCCTTCTCGATGCGATCGCCCATGAGTTCAAAACGCCCCTTACATCAATCAAAGCGGTTACGACCGATCTGCTCTCCGCGCCACCCGAGGAACTGCAGCAGCATCAACGCGAATTGATCGGTATAGCGGACGAGGGAGCCGATCGTCTGTCTAAGTTGGTCACCGAGGCAATCCAGTTGGCGCGAATTGAAGGTGGCCAATTTCGCCTGAATCAAGAAGTCTACTTTCCGAGTTCGTTGATTTCAGCTGCTCTCCGACAAATGAAAGCCTTGACGGACGGGCGTGAGATTGACGTTTCGGCGACGGATGATCTTCCGCTCGTGTGGGTAGACGCCGAATTAATCCAGATGGTGATCGCTCATCTGATCGATAATGCCTTGAAGTATTCTCCTCCAGTTAGCGCTATTTCGGTCGGTGCTCGCACTGGCGAGAACAAGGTAATCATTTACGTGATTGATCGAGGTCCGGGGATCACGGAAGACGAACAACCGCGAATCTTCGAGAAGTTCTATCGGGGGAGTAAAGAACAAAGCCTCAAAGGGACGGGGATGGGCCTGGCCATCGCACGTGAGATCATCCGTGCACATGGCGAGGAGCTCTGGGTGACCAGCAGACCGGGCGAAGGCTCAGAGTTCTGCTTTTCATTACCGATCGCGCCGCGGAGTAGTGCCCAATGAGCACAGGCAGCATTCTAGTTATCGACGACGACCCACAAATTCGACGGGCAATGAGGACAACTTTGACCTCTCGCGGCTACCAAGTAGGCGATGCGCGAACCGGGGAAGAAGGACTTGAGGAGATACGATCCGGTGCCTACGATCTCGTGCTGTTGGATATGAACATGCCCGGAATCGGGGGGATCGAAACGTGCCGACTGATTCGCTCCGGCTCCGAGGTTGCAATCATCATGTTAACCGTCAACAACACCGAGAAGGACAAGGTCGATGCGTTGGATGCCGGCGCCGATGACTACATAACAAAGCCCTTCAGTATGCCGGAGCTACTTGCGCGGATTCGCGCGACTTTGCGACGGTTGCCGCAGCTTCCCAACCATGCAGATCTGCAACCACTGACGTCACACGGTGTAGAAATCGATCTTTCCTCAAGGGAAGTAACCGTGCGCGGACGCGCCTCCCGCCTTACCGCAAAGGAGTTTGATCTGCTGTCGTACTTGCTCGCACGCCCCAACAAGACAATCGCACATCGCGAGCTCTTACAAGGAGTGTGGGGGCCGGACTATGGCGACGAGTTGGAATACCTGCGAGTCTTTATCAATCGCCTGCGTAAGAAGATCGAACCCGATCCTTCCAAACCACAGTTCCTCCTGACCGACGCCTGGGCCGGCTACCGCTTCCACCTCCCGCAATAGAGTGTTCTCGATGGCTCGCAGGGGGAAGAAGCCCCTCGGGAACGGTTTTCGGAGACGGTGACGCCCCCTAGGTCGGGGTGATACACATCACCGCAAAATTGGTCTGAGTGGAGTAAACGACGACCATGGCAAACCGGTCTTTTGTTCGAAAGGCGGAGTTTATGTCGTCCTTAGGGTCCGTTTATGCGCTGTTTATCCCCTACAGGGCAGGATTGGCAGTGGATCACGTCAATGGAGAATCTACACAACACTGCCATCGCGACGCTGCCAGAACAGCCGGTAACAGGGGAACCGGTCGCTGGGTTCGGCTCAGAGCCGCTCGAAGTGAATGTCATTTTCACCGACGCCGAAGCTACTGCTGCTGCTCTGAAGCTCGCCGATTCATTTGCGCGGGATCTCGGAGCCTGCATCCGCTTGCGGGCGGGGATCGTTGTTCCAATGACATTGCCCCTCGATCAGCCTCCAGTTTCCGTTCGCTTTACCGAGGAACTCCTGAGCAACCTTGCGTGCCAGTTGGAGCAAGACGCCTTCGAACCCACCGCTCACTTGTACATCTGTCGGGATTGGGCCCGGACGCTATTGCAAGTTCTGACGCCAAATTCCTTGGTCGTGGTCGGTGGCAGAAAGCACTGGTGGCCCACACCGGTAAGCCGAATGAGTCGTATACTGGGGGCCAAAGGCCATCGAGTTGTTTTCGTCAACCTACGACGGCCAAGTGCGGCTAAGGCTATCTGTGGGGGAGGCCAGACTTCTAGTTCGCATAGGCTTGCTCGGAAAGTTGAGGAGACGTTTCCACGGACTTTGGAAGGATAGTTGAATAGTCGCGAGGTGATTATGCTGGATGCTTTCTATGTCGTGGTCGTAATTGCATTTTTCGTCTTGCTCTGGGGATTCACGAAAGCGTCGGAGCGCCTTTAGGAGAATTCGATGGAATACGTCATCGCAGGAATTGTGACGGCATGTCTGTTTGTCTATCTGATGTATGCGCTACTTCACCCAGAGCGGTTTTGAGGTGCTGAAATGACTTTACTTGGTATTGCGCAGATCTTGGGTTTTTTTGCCATCGTGCTTGCGATCACGAAACCCGTTGGCACCTTCATGTACCGCGTGTTTGAAGGCGAGAGGACGTTCCTTCACCCAATCCTTCGCCCGCTGGAAAAACTGATCTATTGGTGCAGCGGAGTCCGGGAAGACGAGGAACAGTCCTGGGTTCGTTACTCGGGAGCGGTGATCTCGTTGAGCATATTCAGTTTTCTTTTCGTGTATCTGTTGCAGCGGTTGCAGGGTCATTTGCCCCTCAACCCTATGCACTTTTCAACGGCGCAAGCACCGTCAAACGCCACGCCGATGACCCCGGACTTGGCATTCAACACGGCCGTCAGCTTCATGACGAACACCAACTGGCAGGCCTACTCCCCGGACACGACGATGAGCTATCTGACGCAGATGGCCGCGCTCGCTGTGCAGAATTTTGTTTCCGCAGCGGTGGGTATCGCCGTTGCGGTTGCCCTGATTCGCGGATTTGCGAGGCACACGGCCAAGACCATAGGGAACTTTTGGGTCGACGTGACCCGGTGCACGGTCTACATCCTGCTCCCGATTTGCATTCTGGCCACGCTGTTTTTCGTTTGGCAGGGGTCCATTCAGAACTTCAAGGGACCAGTCACCGCGACGACTCTGGAAGGCGCGCCTCAGGTGATTGAGCAAGGTCCTCTGGCGTCGCAGCTATCCATGAAGATGCTGGGGACCAACGGAGGCGGATACTTCAACGCAAACTCTTCGCATCCATACGAAAATCCAACGCCTCTGGCCAACCTGCTCCAGATGTTGCTGATCTTTTCACTTGGAGCGGGATTGACTTACATGTTCGGCAAGGCGGTGCGGGATACGGGCCAGGGCTGGGCGATTTTTGCCGCGATGGCTGTGATGTTCCTCGCCGGTGCCTTCATCTGTTATTGGGCTGAACAGCGCGGAAATCCGATGGTGTCCGATATGGGTATCGCGCATGTATACACGGGAGGACAACCGGGCGGAAACATGGAAGGGAAGGAAGTTCGGTTCGGCAATGCGATGACCGCGCTATTTGCCACGGTGACTACGGACGCCAGTTGCGGCGCCGTCATCGGCATGCACGATAGCTTCACGCCCATTGGGGGGCTCGTTCCGCTGTTCAACATACAGACCGATGAGGTGATTTTCGGAGGGGTCGGCGCCGGACTCTACAGCATGCTGATTTATGTAGTTGTCGCCGTCTTTATTGGCGGCCTGATGGTCGGTCGAACGCCCGAATATGTGGGCAAGAAGATCGAGCAAAAAGAGGTCAAGATGGCGATCATCGCGATCCTTGCCACTTCGCTGGTCATTCTCGGATTCACAGCTCTCAGTTCCGTAGCTCCATTTGCGAAGAACGGCTACTGGAATTCGCCTGGACCGGCAGCGGCCAATACGAACAATAACGGTGCGCACGGTCTCTCGGAAATCCTCTACGCGTATTCAAGTGGCGCGGGTAATAACGGCAGCGCCTTTGCTGGGATCAACGCCAACACGCCCTGGTACAACCTGACAATTGGCCTCGACATGCTGGTTGGAAGATTTCTGTTCATTATTCCGGCCCTTGCAATTGCCGGCAGCCTGGCGGCAAAAAAGATGATTCCCGTAACCAGCGGCACATTACCGACGAACGGGACTCTGTTTGTAGTCCTTTTGATCGGGACCGTCATAATTGTGGGTGCGCTCACCTATTTCCCAGCACTCTCGCTGGGTCCGATTGTCGAACACTTCCAAATGCTGAACGGAAAACTGTTCTGATGTCACCAGGAATGAGGAGCTAGAAATGTCTACTGTGACTACCCCTCCGGTCGAACGGAAACCGGAGATCAAAGAAGAAGGCGCGGGACTCATCTCTAGAGGTGTTCGAGCGCGCCCCTTATTCGATCCGGAAATCCTGAGGCGCGCCATCAGAGAATCGTTCATAAAGCTCGATCCCCGGATGGTAGCGAAGAACCCCGTCATGTTTGTTGTCGAAGTAGGGGCGGCCCTGACGACAGTATTTGTCATCAAGGACGCGGTCACCGGTGCTGCCGGCGTTTTCTTTGGCGTTCAAATCGCCTTTTGGCTGTGGTTTACAGTCGTGTTTGCCAATTTCGCTGAAGCGATGGCGGAAGCGCGCGGAAAAGCGCAAGCCGATGCCCTGCGGAAGACTAAGATCGACACGATTGCACGGAAGCTTCTGCCGGACGACAAGTTCGAGATGGTTCCCGCATCAAAGTTGCGTGCGGGAGACATCGTCTACTGCGAAGCGGGCTACCTAATTCCCGGGGACGGCGAGGTCATCGAGGGTGTCGCGAGCGTGGATGAGTCGGTCATCACGGGCGAGAGCGCTCCCGTTATCCGCGAGTCCGGGGGAGATCGCAGCGCAGTAACGGGCGGGACAAAGGTACTCTCTGACCACATCAAGATTAAAATCACATCAAATCCCGGTGAAACATTCTTGGACCGCATGATCGCTCTGGTGGAAGGTGCAGTACGCCAGAAAACGCCGAATGAAATTGCTCTCAATATCTTGATCGCGGGTCTGACGCTGATTTTCTTACTGGCCGTAGCGACGATAACACCCTACGCCAAGTATTCAATCTTGGCCGTCGGCAGTGGCATGGCACCAACCGTCGCGGTTCTCGTCTCACTGCTTGTGTGCCTAATCCCGACCACCATCGGCGGATTGCTTTCCGCGATCGGCATCGCGGGAATGGATCGCGTGATGCAACACAACGTGTTGGCGATGAGCGGCAAGGCCGTCGAGGCTTCGGGTGACGTGAACACACTTCTCTTGGACAAGACCGGAACCATCACTTTGGGGAATCGGCAAGCCGTGGAATTCATAACGGTCAACGGAGTAAGCGAAAGCGAACTGGCGGATGCTGCGCAGCTCTCCAGCCTTGCCGATGAAACGCCCGAAGGTCGTTCGATTGTTGTACTCGCCAAGGAGAAATACAACTTGCGCGGCCGCGAAGTGGCCGAGCACGAAGCCCACTTTATTCCGTTCTCCGCCTATACGCGCATGAGCGGCGTTGACATGGATAGCCGTCGATTGCGGAAGGGGGCTACGGACGCTATTGCCGAGTTTGTGAAGGAGGCGGGCGGCAACGTGCCTCAGTCTCTTTCAGAGATTTCTGACCGAATTTCGAGAAACGGTGGCACTCCGCTTGCAGTTGCCGACGGCAAGAGAGTTTTGGGCATCGTCCATCTCAAAGATATCGTCAAGGGCGGTATGCGGGAACGTCTGGCTTCGCTACGAGCCATGGGAATACGCTCGGTGATGATCACCGGGGACAATCCTTTGACTGCCGCTGCTATCGCGCAAGAAGCGGGTGTGGACGACTTCCTTGCGCAGGCCACTCCGAAAGACAAGCTGGAGTACATCAAAAAAGAACAAGGCGAGGGGCGCTTAGTTGCGATGACAGGCGACGGGACAAACGACGCTCCGGCCTTGGCGCAGGCCGATGTCGGCGTTGCCATGAACACCGGAACCATGGCGGCAAAAGAAGCCGGTAACATGGTCGACCTCGACAGCAATCCCACGAAGCTGATCGAAGTCGTGGCCATTGGCAAACAATTGCTCATTACTCGCGGGTCTCTGACTACTTTCTCGATCGCCAATGATGTGGCGAAATATTTCGCGATCATTCCGGCGATGTTTGCCTCGATCTACCCCGAACTCAACAAATTGAACATCATGGGCTTGCATTCGCCTCAGAGTGCGGTCCTCGCGGCAGTCATTTTCAACGCGGTAATCATCATTGCTCTGGTTCCGCTGGCTCTTCGCGGTGTGCAGTATAAGCCCGTCAGCGCCGGCCAGATGCTAACGCGCAACCTTTTGATCTATGGCCTCGGTGGGATCATCGTGCCATTTCCTGGAATTTGGCTGATCGACAAGATCCTGGTTGGCCTGCATCTCGCGTAAGAGGAGTAACACATGATTAAAGAACTTGGACCGGGATTGCGTTTGACAATAGTTTTCACGATTCTTACGGGCTTGTTGTACCCCGCCGTAATGACCGGTCTCTCCGAGCTGATTTTCCCGAGACAGGCCAAGGGCAGCTTGGTTATCGTGAACGGTAATGTTGTCGGTTCAAGCCTCATCGGTCAATCTTTTGCAAAACCCGAATACTTTCATCCGCGTCCTTCGGCGGCGGGCAATGGCTACGACGCCACCGCCAGCGGCGGAACGAACCTGGGCCCCACGAGCGCAAAGCTCCTTCATGGAACGACCACAACGGATGACAAAGGGAAGGAAACTGTCAGTTTCGATGGCATCGAGGATCGCGTCGTGCACTACTGCGTTGAAAACAACATCCCGTATGAATCATCCGTGCCTCTTGACCATTTCAAAGACTCGCAAGGCAACCTCGACGACGTGAAGCTGATCGATGCGTTCAATGACGCCAAGACGCCGTTGGTGTTCACGCCGAAGGCATCGATTCCATCGGACGCGGTGACGGCCTCGTCGTCGGGTCTGGATCCACAAATCAGTCCGGCGAATGCCGAAACGCAAGCGGCACGGGTCGCCAAGGCGCGCGGCGTTACCGCGGATCAAGTCAAGCAATTGATCCCACAGTTCACGGAGCGCGCTGATTGGGGATTTCTGGGGGAGCCGCGGGTCAATGTTCTGACGTTGAATGTTGCTCTGGATCAGAAGTTCCCCGTTTCCAAGTAGACGTGGGGAGGGCCCTCGCTCCACGGTACAGTGTGCGGACTAAGATGGTCGCGATCAGTTCCCGGCGGCGAGATGGCGAGTTAGCCTCTTGAGCTATCGCCTCAAAGTTTTTCTTTTCGTGCTTGTTGCGTTTGCGATCCTGTTCGCCCTCAATGTCGGCTATTCCGCATTCAAAACGATTTTGCGCCTGGATGCAGTGGAGGCTGAGCGTGACCAGTGGCAACGGCCGTCGGATGTTCTCGAGGCGCTAGATCTTAAGCCTGGCAACGTGGTCGTTGACCTAGGGTGCGGTTCCGGGTATTTCACGCTGAAACTTTCATCGCCAGTTGGCGACAGTGGCCGCGTCATCGGGGAGGACATCCGCAGGCTGCCTTTGATGTTCCTTTGGGTCAGGGCGGTCTCGAGACGAGAACATAATGTCAGGATCGTCCTTGGTGAACCAGCGGACCCGCACCTGCCGGCACAGGTGAACGCAGTCCTCGTCTTGAATACCTATCACGAATTCACGGATTCGCATTCGATTCTCGTCCATGTGCACCAGTCGTTGGTTCCAGCGGGGCGGCTAGTGATTGTCGATCGCGAACCGAGGCCAGCCAGCAGCAACTTTTCGGAAACAGCCGAGCACGAAATTTCGGCCGAGCGGGTTGAAAGCGAGCTTCGCCAGGCGAATTTCGAAATCGTCAGCCGGCAAGATCATTTCATCGAACGTGATTCTTATGGCGAGAAGTGGTGGATTATCGTAGCGCGCAAGCGTTAGCCGAACTGCACCGCCGGTATTGCGCAGACCCGAGATGAACCTACTTACCGCTTTTGGTTTAGTCGCCGTTACTCTGATGGTGGTGTTTTACGCACTGGAGCGTCGCAGCCGCTGGTACACACTGGCGTTTGCTGGTGCTTGTCTCATGGGTTCGGCATATGGGTTTCTCCAAGGAGCTTGGCCATTTGGACTAGTCGAGGGTGTGTGGTCGATAATAGCGCTACGGCGTTGGTGGTTGTCCCCAGAATCAGCACACTGAGCATCTGACGTTTGCCTCCAGCTTCGATCTCGATAGAATAGTGGTCAATGGCCAATCATTCGACGCAACGACCAACCCCTGAGCAGCTACTCGCGCAAATCGAACTGGAGGAACGCCGCGCGCGGCGTGGGCGACTGAAGGTTTTCCTCGGTTACGCCGGTGGAGTCGGTAAATCCTTCCAAATGTTGGACGAGGGTCGCCGACGCCGCCAGCGAGGTGAGGACGTCGTGGTGTGCGCACTGCAGCCTGAATACCCTCCTGAGGTTCAAGCGATCTTGCAAAAGCTTGAGATGGTTCCGATGGTCAAGAGCGGCGGCATGGAATCGATTGATGTGCCTGCGGTAATTCGCCGTCACCCTCAGGTTGCGCTTATTGACGGTCTCGCTTACGAAAACCCGCCGGGCAATCCGAATGCTCATCGCTGGCAGGACGTAGAACAATTGCTGGATGCCGGCATTTCCGTTGTTGCGACCGTCAACTTGCAGTATCTGGAGAAGCTCCAAGACGAAGTGGAACGTATTACCGGCACGCGAGCCTCCAGCGCAATCCCTCGTGGTTTCTTGGACGGAAGCGCGGACGAAATTGTCGTCGTGGATGCTCCTGCCCCCGAAAGCGGTTTGCGGGAGGCACCACCTGGGGATCGCGCCTCCCTGCTCGCCGAAAAGCATAAGCTTTCCAGATTACGTGAATTGGCCCTGCTGGTCGCGGCCTCCGTGGTCGACCGCCAACTTGAGAACTATGTGCGGTCCCACGGCATGGATCAGCTATGGAGGGTGCAGGAACGGATTCTGGTGTGCGTCAGTCCGCGATCCAACACTGCTCATATGCTGGACAGCGCGCGTCGCAACGCCGACCGCTTCCAAGGGGAACTCCATGTCGCCTATGTGCAAGAACGCTCGCTTTCTGACCAAGACCGAGCAATCTTGGAAAGAAAGCTGGATCATGCCCGCGAACTCGGAGCGCAGGTGGACATGCTAAGTGGCTTCGACACTGCAGACGCCATCTTGAAGTTCGCAAGGGAAAAGGGAATTACACAAATCTTCGTCGGGCACAGCACCCGGCACGGGATGCAGAAACGGGTATGGGGCAACCTGGTCGATCGCCTCATTCGCTCCGCAGAAGGAATCGATGTCGTCGTCTATCCCCAGTAGTACAGGTTTCAGTACCGATGACCCGCCACCTGCACGAGGCCGGCTGCAGCTGTTCCTTGGCTATGCGGCCGGAGTTGGGAAAACGTATCGCATGCTTGAAGAAGCGCAGCAACTCAAACGACAAGGAAAGGAAATCGTTATCGGCTACTTTGAGCCACACGGACGGAAAGACACGATTGCAAGAACCGTCGGACTCGAGATGGTCCCGACGAAAACAATTAATTACCGTGGCGTGTCACTTCAAGAAATGGATACTGCAGCCATACGAATGCGGCGTCCCACCATCTGTGTTGTGGATGAACTAGCGCACACCAATGTTCCCGGTTCAGAGCGTTCCAAGCGATGGGAGGACGTGCAGGCGCTGCTGGACGCCGGAATTGACGTAATGACTAACATGAACATCCAGCACCTTGAAAGTCTCAATGACCAAATTTTCCACATCACTGGCGTTCGCGTCCGCGAAACAGTGCCAGACTGGTTTGTCAAGAGTGCCGACGAGGTCGTTATGGTCGATGCGACAACCGGAGCCCTGCTGAATCGCTTGAGGAGAGGGGACATCTATGCTCCCGACAAAGCACAACGGGCGATGGAGAATTTCTTCAAGGAATCAACCCTTGGGGCGCTCCGCGAGCTCGCCTTGCGGCAGACCGCGCACGAGCTGGAACTCAGAGAAATCACTGAAACACCCGAAGTAACAGAAGGGCTCCCGTCGACTTCGACTCCTTCTGAAAGGGAAATCCACGATCGGATTTTGATTTATGTTACTGCAGACCCATCCTCGGCCATGCTCATCAGGCGGGGCCGCAGAATGGCGGATTATCTTGGCGCGGATTGCTTTGCAGTTAGTGTGTCGTCGCGCCAGGACGGGCGCCGCCCGGCAGGCGAAGGTATCGACGCGGTCGAAACACATCTTAACTTCGCGAGAACCCTTCACATTGAAACACGGAGTGTGGAGGGCGACGATCCCGCAGAAGCGATCATCGATTTTGCGCGCCGCAATCGAGTTACGCAAATCCTCCTGGGCCGCCCGAAGTATCGCTCGTGGAGTCGCCTGCTAGGTACGGATCTGATCCTGCGAATCGTTCAAAAGGCGAAAGACATTCGCGTAATCATCGTGGCTGCAAGGCGGCAGCAGCAGCAGCGTCCATGATCTAAGAAGGTCCAAGTCGTCGAGAGACTCTTAAGTTCCCCGGAAGCCTCGTCCGTCACTGCTTCGGCCGGCCTACATTGTGTGTTCGTCTCTTTAGAAAATATTTAGGCGCTGTTTATGCGACCCTGATCCGGAAAGCCCTACCTTGGTTCTAAGGGTTGGGTCGCCGCATGGGCAAGATTCTGAACGCGAATTTGGATTGCTCGGCTGGCTCGAAGGGGCCGAAGCGCAAGACGGGTAAGCAGATAGGGTATCGCCCTGACATTGCGGCTGATCAGCCCTTGTCGGTAGGGGACCGCGGAGAATTCGGTCGAAGAGTCCCCGATTCACACAATCTGCGGCCCTGCTTTTGTTGCCGTTTCGCCCTTTACCTGTCGATGCGATCGAGTATGACGAGCGGATGGTAAGCACGCCACTCATCCTTGTTGTTGGCGATGACGCCGGCGGTCGACGGCAGTTGCGCGTTGACTTGTCGGAACAGGGGTACACAGTTATGGATGTGGCGAACAGCAGCGAAGCCATCGCCGCCGCTCGTACGGCTCGCCCTGACCTGATCGTTCTCGACATTGACCTGCGTGAACTCGACGCCCTCGAAACGTGTCGTGAGATCCGCCAACAATCCGGCGTCCGCATGGTGGTCCTCCTGGAGAACGGCGGTGCGCAAGAGATCGTTGATGTGCTAGACACCGGTGCAGATGACTGCATGACGAAGCCTGTTCGGACTCAGGAGCTAGTCGCCAGGATGCGGAATGCTCTGCGGCACTCCGTCCTTCCAGAGGCTGAGCCTAATGTCGTCACCCGTGATCTGGAAATCGACTTTGAGCGCAGGACGGTAATCATTCGAGGAAAGAGAGTTCATCTTACGCCGAAAGAGTTTGAACTGCTTCGGTATCTCGCGGCGCACCGCGGGAGAACACTATCTCATCGCGACCTGATGGAGGCAGTGTGGGGCCTTGGGCGCCATCGCGATCGCCAGCCCCTGCGAGTGTTAATCAACGAACTTAGGAAGAAGCTGGAACCTGCCCCAGCGCATCCACAGTACCTCGTGACAGATGCATGGTTCGGCTATCGTTTCGATGTACCGCCAAGCGATTCCTGCCCGGCGCCCGACACCGCTAACGAGTCGAGACGAGAGGGAGCATCGCTAAAACGCGGATGGGCGCCAGCACGTCGTACGCGAGCGTCATGTCCGGAACGGTAACGACGCAACCAGATCTTTTGCGTTCTGTGGACTCGCCAAGTTTCCCGAGAGATTTTCTTCGCTACACGCGGTTTATGCAATCCGAACGAGCCGTTTATGCTTTGTTAAGCGCCTCCCTCGTACTCTCCGAATCGTGCTGTTTATCATCACAAATTTGAGCGCCGTACGAGAAGCATCCCGGCTCCTCTGCTACTGGGGTCTGTGCTGGCTCCCTATGCTGATTCGCCAGAAGGCGTTTGGAAGGGCGGAGTCGAAGCCGTTTGTACTGGCGAGAAGAGCCGGGAGGCCGCGTAGAAGTTGATTGACGGAGATGAACGGTATTATGGCCACCCTACTTCTTTTGCTTCTGTGCAGTGCAGCTGTAGGTTTCTTGCTGAACTGCTTGTTCCACTTTGCCTCGGATGTGAAACGCCGTCCCTGGCGCCGATCCGGTGAGGATTTGTGCGGTGAATCGCCACGATGGAATATCGTGCCGCTTCAATTTGTCGGACCCACGTCGATTTCATTTTGGAGCCCGAGCACGTGGGACCGTTTTCTCTCTATCACGGATCATGCGGGGTCGCTCGACGTGAAAGGTGAGGACGCACCGAAAGAGCACTTCGATACCGCGGCGTGACTTTCCTCCGGCGCATCACTCAAGGGCTGGAATTGTCGGTCCTTGAGGAGAACGGCGTGTGAATGCGTACGCACTTCCTGATCTCGGATTTCTGAGTGAGCTAGACGCCTATCCTCTCTTCGATTGCAAACCCGTTAATGACTTTAGGTCCCGCGAGCATATCGGCAGCCCCCTACGGGATCCTTCAGAAGCGGCTCTCAAACTTTATGGACTCCTTAGAGCGTGTTTATGCCTCGTTAAGTGCGTCGGGCTTACCGTGGCTTGCATGAAGAGCATTTCGATTCAGCGTCGTGAAACTGGACATGTCAACAGCTGCCATGCGGCGCGTCGTGATGCGCGCTATGGTGCGCGCCACGATACTTCGCAATTGCGGGTCAACGTGATTGCGACGAAAGACAAGGGAACAATCAGTGCACTACACGCCGCAACTTGTCTAGCTGCAAACCTGGGAGCGCAGATTGCCCTGATTGCGGTAGAGGTCGTGCCCTTGCCGTACCTTCTGAAAGAGCCGCCAGTGCCCGTTTTCCTCCTCGAACGAAGGCTGTGTGGGCTGATACACGAAGCTGGGATTTTCGAGGAGAAAATTCGCATCCAGCTCTGCCTTTGCCGTGATCAGTGCAAAGGCCTCAAAAAAATCTTGCAGCCGCATTCGCTGGTGGTGCTAGGCGGACACGATCGCTGGTGGTCAAAGCGAGAGCGACGTTTGAATGAGTTTCTCACCGGATTGGGGCACCAAGTGATCGCAGCTCAAGTTAGGCCAGACGGCGGACTGGATACGATCGACAGGCGTATCGACGTTGCTGCGACAAAAGGCACCGTCGGCCAGGCGAAGTGGCTTATCCACTGAGCGTGGGCAATACGAGGAAACTCAATTCGCGAAGGGGGCTCAAGTGAATCTCACAATCTGGCTGCCGGCGATGTTTCTCTTGGGAATTGCATCGATGGTGTTGTGTCTTCTGTTCCTAGAAGCCTGCGAAAGGATATGAGGCAACCATGATGATTTATGTCACTGCGGTTCTTTCGTTGTTCTTGTTCGTTTATCTGTTCGCGGCTCTGGTGCGGCCGGAATGGTTTTGATTGGCGTCGACTCGCATATGGAGCCTGCTGGAACTTAAATTGCCGGTTTCTTGTACCACGAAGCGTTCGGCAATGCGGATTCAGCAGAGGGCACTCGAAGGTATAGGCGGAAACAGTATCAAAAGCGGCTGCTTGGAGCAGTGCGCAAGCAGCCAGCACACCCTGGAGAGCAAACATGGGGACACAGACCGTAATTGAAGTTCCGCAAGAACGCCTCCACCGGAAGATCACTCGGGTCGTTCGGAGGCGGACGAATCAGCTCGTGCCGCCGGGCACGGCCGGACCGGCGCTCAAGCAGGCATTCGCGATGCTGCGACCGGCCGTTCAATGGAAGAATCCGGTGATGTTCGTAGTCGAACTTGGTGCTTTCCTCACTCTGCTCTTCGTGATCCAAGCGGCATTCGGGCACTCGGCAAGCGTGGTTCCGGTTACGTACTTCGTCGCACTGGACGTCTGGCTCTGGCTTACCGTTCTGTTCGCGAATTTCGCCACGGCGCTCGCTGAGGCGCGTGGCAAAGCCCAGGCGGAATCGCTGCGGAAAACACGCCGCGAAACGCTAGCTCGCCGGCTGAATAGCAAGGGTACAGTCGATGAGGTCTCTTCGACGAAACTCAAGCCAGGCGACACCGTAGTTGTGGCGGCCGGAGAGATTATTCCCGGTGATGGCGAAATCATTCGGGGAATCGCTTCGGTCGATGAATCCGCCATTACAGGGGAATCGGCCGCAGTTATTCGTGAGTCGGGAGGCGATCGTTCTGGCGTGACGGGAGGCACCAAGGTGCTCTCCGATGAGATAGTCGTTCGCATAACTGCCGGCGCCGGCGAATCGTTCCTGGACCGGATGATCTCACTCGTCGAAGGCGCCATACGCCAGCGAACCCCCAACGAAATCGCACTCACATTGGTGCTGTCCGCTTTTACGCTGATCTTCTTGATCGTGGTTGTTCCCTTGTGGCCGATGGCTTGGAATGCAGAGCAATACATGATGGGCTATCTGGGCCTGCAACAGCCCCTGCACAGCTTGGGGACCGACGTTCCGACATTGGTTGCGCTTCTAGTCTGTCTCATTCCCACCACCATTGGCGCGTTACTGGCCGCCATCGGGATCGCGGGGATGGATCGAGCTCTTCAGGCCAATATCATCGCCAAGAGCGGCAAGGCGGTCGAAACAGCCGGTGACATCGATATCGTCCTGCTGGACAAGACCGGCACGATCACCGAGGGTCATCGCCATGCGACGCAGTTCTTGCCCGTTGAGGGGCACTCTGCTGACCAGGTCGCGCGACTGGCTGCGCTAGCTTCTGCCGCCGATGAGACGCCCGAGGGCAAGAGCATTGTGAACATTTACAATTCGCAACACGTACCCATCAGCATCCCCGCGGGAGCGGAATTCGTACCATTTTCGGCCTCCACACGTATGAGTGGTGTTGACCTCAATGGTCGGCTTATCCGGAAGGGCGCAGGAGACGCCATAGCGAAATTCGTACGGGACCAAGGCGGGAGTGTACCCGCCGATCTCACGCCGCTGGTTGACGGCGTCGCGTCGCAAGGAGCGACACCGCTGGTCGTCGCGGATGGCGCCAAGGTTGTCGGGGTGATCGTTCTTGAGGATATCTTGAAACCGGCAATGAAGGAGCGCTTTGATCGCCTGCGCCAGATGGGTCTGCGCACCGTCATGATCACGGGTGACAACCCATTGACGGCGGCGACGATTGCCAAGCAGGCCGGTGTCGATGATTTCCTCGCTCAGGCCACGCCCGAAGCCAAGCTAGCTTACATTCGCAAGGAGCAGGCGGATGGAAAGCTTGTCGCCATGATGGGCGACGGCACGAACGACGCTCCGGCCCTGGCGCAGGCGGACGTTGCCGTGGCCATGAACGCAGGCACGCAGGCGGCGAAAGAAGCGGGCAACATGGTGGATCTTGATAGCGATCCTACCAAGCTGATCGAAGTTGTTGAGATCGGGAAACAACTGCTCATGACGCGAGGGGCTTTGACCACGTTTTCCGTCGCCAATGATGTTGCCAAATACTTCGCGATCATCCCGGCGCTTTTCGCGGGGACCTTGCCCTGGCTGAAGACCATGGACATCATGCACCTGCATTCCGCGACTTCGGCCATTCTCTCGGCGGTCATCTTCAACGCGCTGATCATTCCTTTGCTGATTCCGGTCGCGCTCAAGGGAGTCAAGTATCAACCGCTGGGTGCTGATGCTCTACTGCGCCGGAATCTGCTGATCTGGGGACTTGGTGGTGTGATCTTGCCCTTCATGGGTATCAAGTTGATCGACGTGGTCATGGTCGGTCTGCATATGGCTTCGTAAGGCGGAGGCTCAAAATGTCGAAATACATTTCCAAGAGTGTTCTGTTGCTGTTGATCACGGTGGTGCTGGTTTGCGGCCTGTACCCAGCCGCGGTGTGGGCGATCGGTCACGTCTTTTTCCCTTTCCAGGCAGAGGGAAGTTTGCTGACGGGCCCTGACGGGCAGGTGGTCGGATCGAAGCTGATCGCGCAGCCTTTCACGAAGGATGAATACTTTCAGCCGCGTCCCTCCGCAGCTTCCTACGATGCCTCCGCATCGGCGTCATCGACACTGGCGCCGTCCAACTACGCTCTGCGTGACCGGGTTGCACGTATGCTCGGTCCGATTGTGAGGTATCGCAGCGGCCTGAAGGCAGGACAGCTCGTAGCTCCGGACATCGAAGCATGGTTTCAAGAGGACCGCTATCAGGGGCAGCCGGGGATCGTCGCCCAGTGGGCCGACTTGCACAACGGCCTTGCCACGGCTTGGGTCAATGCGGACTCCACGCATGCCGCGTATGTGGACGATTGGGTGAAAGCTCATCCGACTGTCGTCGCCGATTGGACCAAGGCCAATCCGACCACGCCACAACCGAAAGCCGCTGACCTGGCGGTGGTGTTCTTCGAGACTTTCTCGAAGGAGAATCCCGGCCGTTTTCCGTCTGCTGTAAACAAGACAAGCGCTGATGGCAAGCCACAGACCGCCATCGAGCCTGTCAAAGACGGCTCGGACATCCAATCGATTTTCTTTGACATGTGGAGGCAGGATCATCCCGATGCCGACTTGCAAGACGTCCCGGGCGACATGGTCACGACCTCAGGTGCCGGCCTCGATCCACACATCACACTGCAGAACGCAGAATACCAATTGGATCGAGTAGCCGCGAAGTGGGCTGCGGATACAAAACGCGATCCCTCGGTCGTTCGCAGCGAAGTTGACCAGATACTTCAGGCGAATGCGAGGGCTCCCTTCGGAGGTCTCGCAGGCGAAGAACTAGTGAATGTACTCGAGGTCAACCTGGAACTTCGCAACCGTTACGGCGCACCCAACTAGCCGTCTTGCGCTGAAACGGCGGCCGTCCTTGATGGCGGTCATCATGTAACGAAAGAGAGGCCAAAAGAGATGTGGATTCTTCCGATTTCGATGCTAGTTGTTACGGTTCTTCTTGCGATCCCCCTGAGCCGGTACATGACGCGGATCATGGATGGAAAGTACCGCGCTCCTGGAATTCTGCGGTGGTTTGAGGATCGCCTGAACAGCGGCCCGCAGAATTGGAAGCAATACACTGTTTCCCTGCTCACTTTTAACACGGTGCTCTTCGTCTTTGGTTTTCTTGTACTGGCTCTTCAGCCGTGGATGCCTCTCAACCCGCAACACAAAGGGATGCTTTCCCCGACGACGATCTTTCACACTGTCGTCTCCTTCATGACCAATACGGACGTTCAGCATTACTCGGGAGATGTGCATTTCTCCAACTTCAGTCAGATTTTCTTCGGTTTCACGATGTTCTTCCTTTCCGCCTCGATTGGCTTCTGCGCACTGACGATGATCATTCGCGCTCTGCGTAGCGATTCCTCGGTGGGCAACTTTTTCGTGGACATGTGGCGCGTAGTTGCCTACATGTTCCTGCCTGCCTGCTTGATTCTGGCTATTTTGTTTGTCCAGCAGGGTAGCCCGATGACCTTCAAGAGCTCTCACGAAGTGGCTACACTCGAGCCATCTGCCATGGGCACGCTCGACAACGGGCAGCCCAAGCCCCAAACGATTGTCGTGGGTCCGCTCGCCGCATTCGTTCCGATGAAACAACTGGGCACGAACGGTGGTGGATTCTACGGCATGAACTCGGCGCACCCCTTCGAAAACCCGACTGCCTTTACGAACTTCCTATCCTGTGTAGCGATGATGTTGTTTCCCTTTGGTTTGGTGCTCATGTTCGGCCGGATGCTGAACCGGCTCAAGCACGCGTGGGTCATTTTCAGCGTGATGATGTTTTTCATGCTCGGCACGGTTGTCTGGGCCATTTACTTCGACACGCTGAAGCCAAATCCCGGACTTACCGCGCATCCAATCGCCCAAACCTATCAAATCCCTGACGCGAGCGCGCCCGGAGGCAAGCGGGCTGTAACCCTGCCGGCAGTCGCCGGATTGCCCGTCGATCAGCACATGGGAAATCTCGAAGGCAAGGAACTGCGGTTCGGGACATCCGCGGGAGCCACTTTTGCTGCACTCACCGTTGATGTGACGGACGGTGCCGTAAACTGTGAGCACGATAGCCTCAATCCGATTGCAGGCCTTTCTCCGTACGCAGGGATGTGGCTGAACTGCTTCTTCGGCGGCAAAGGCGTGGGCATGATCAACATGCTACTGTTCGTAGTCATTGGGATCTTCGTAGCTGGCCAGATGGTGGGACGAACACCCGAGTATCTCGGCAAGAAGATCGGCGGCCGTGAAATGAAGCTGGCCATGATCGCGCTCCTCGTGCACCCGATCATGATCTTGCTGCCTACCGGCCTTTTCGCCGGCACAAGCTGGGGCGTGAAGGCTGAAAATAATCCGGGCGCGCACGGTTTCTCAGAAATTCTCTATCAATTCTCGTCTTCCTCCGCGAACAACGGATCTGCCTTCGATGGGTTGGGCGTGACTTATGGATTCAATAACAACCCGAGTCCGGCACCAATGGCGCGCCAATGGGACATCGCAAGTGGGCTGGTGATTGTTATCAGCCGGTTCTTGCCGATCATCGCCCCCATGGCAATGGCGGCCTTTCTGGGTGCCAAGAAGTCGACTCCATTTGGCCTGGGAACTTTGCGGGACGACACCTTTACCTTCGCATCTCTTCTGGTTGGTACGATCGTGATTATTGGTGCTTTGTTGTTTCTTCCAGTGGCTGCTTTAGGTCCACTGGCGGAACATTGGGGTCCGCTCCCATTTGGTGGCTGATACATGTTCCTAGCCAGGGTTGTTCGCAAGCTGGATCTCTGGTGCTAACGCCGCAAGGTCGTGCGGGCACTCGCACTCCACCGGCGCGGTGAGGTCCGGACAGATGGATTAACAGCGGATCACCTATGCAGCCGTTTAGAAATTCGGTGGCGAGCGCGGGACATTCATCCCTGGGATCGCTACTGCGCGCGGGATGAAAGAGAAGCGCTTTTTGCCGAGCAAGCATTGACCGATACCGAAACAGCGGTCCTCAGACTCTTTGAGAGACTGCCACAGATCGATGTGATCGAACTCAGCGTCTTGGAGCCGACTTCGGAAGCCCTGATCGCAACGGGTACAGTTCATCGGTCAGCGCTGAACGCAACGCGACCGCCCTTATTGTCCGTCGGCATGCGCCTTAGAGAATTGGGGATAGCGTATCGTTTCGCTGCCCGCGACAGGCACGCCTCAAACGCGAATGGCACTGTCGGCGAGCTATGCATCAGATGATGTGCCTGCTCCCGAACCGACGATCTTAATCTCTAGTGTTTATCTTTCTTTGGAATGCGTCGGTCTCTCAGTGTTCTATGGCCTTGGTACATGTCTACATCTACCGAGTATTTGGTACACTAATGTTTAGCAACGTGCCATGGCATCCAAGTCAAAGCGCCTGCTTGCCCTGGCTGCAAAACGGCACATTCTCCGCTCGAAGGACATCTTCGCTCTTGGCATCCCTCGAAACTACCTGCCTCGGCTCGTTCGAAAAGGTCTCCCGAGAAAGCGGGGCCGCGGGCTCTACGCTCCCATATCATCCCAGGTCACCGAGCACCTGTCTCTTGTCGAAGCGGCCCACAAAGTCACGAAGAGCGCGGTATGCCTCCTGTCCGCACTTCAATTCCACAGGTTCACGACCCAAGCTCCGCACCACATTTGGATGGCGATTGACGTGAAAGCCTGGGCCCCACGCGTAACCTCCCCGCCCATTCGCATCGTCCGCATGTTCGGGCCAGCCCTTCGTTTTGGCGTGGAGGAATATCCTGTTCGCGGTGCAGCCCTCAAAGTCTACACGCCCGCAAAGACCGTTGCCGACTGCTTCAAATTCCGAAACAAAATCGGAATGTACGTCGCCCTGCAGGCCCCAAGAGAATGCCGGCGCCTCAAGAAGGCATCCATCGACAATATCTGGGCCGCCGCCAAGGTCTGCCGAGTCGCGAAAATCATGCGTCCCTATTTGGAGTCCGTTTACAAAGCCTGAGAAAACCCGGGCCATCATGGCTGTCAGAAACGGGGCTACACATTCAGGCCGTTTCTTCAGCGATCTTGCGGATAGGATTTGCTGGGAAGTTGATTTGGCAGACTCGGGTTTGCGACCAGTTGTACCGAGAATGCCAGGAACAGCTGTTCGCGAAGTATCGTGGATCCCCGAGTAGGTAATTGTCGCGATTCCGCCCCCGTCGCCATAGCCGGTGACTCCGCGATAAACGGTGGCGCCAGCAATGTCGTTGGCATGCATGTTCTCCAGTACTGCCTGGAAAAGAGGCTTGCCATCACATTTGTCGTTCTCCCCTAGAAAAACTCTCAGCAGCAGTGCCCTACCTTCTCTCTTTCTCGATACTGGCTGGTCTTCAGAACGGAAGTTCTGGGAAACAGGAAGAAATGTATCCTGGACCTCAATGAGTCCTGTTCCCGCCATCTCGTAGAGTTCGGGCATGACTTCGTCGACTTTGCTTATCGACGCGACAAATTCAATTTGTACCGGAAGGTCTTCGGTTAACCGTTCCATGTTTATCGTGTGCATTCGATGATCGGCGCCGAAGCCAGCGATTCCACGCGTTATGTTGGCTGCGAGAATCCCTTTGTGCCCGAGATATTCAAGGATGGCCGTGAACGCGGCCTTTCCGCGGTACCTCTAGTCTTCTCCAATGTGCACGACGACTTTCTTGGCTTGTTCGGCCTCGAGCATCGGCGCTCCTCTCGAAAATATTCGCTTCAAGCGGCGGATCTGGACGGCACGTTCCAGTCGCGCGCTGCCAAACGTGACCCGTCGCAGTCGTTCCGCAGAGTCGTCTACGGCTCACAGCTTGGAATTGTTGTCGG
>Ga0335077_10002504_pt1 | contig 21941 bp, 18 predicted proteins | sample Lox_Sample_31_FD_207151 | JGI IMG/M metagenome (GOLD analysis project Ga0335077, IMG submission 207151) | Soil microbial communities from Loxahatchee National Wildlife Refuge, Florida, United States - Lox_Sample_3.1 | ecosystem: Environmental > Terrestrial > Soil > Wetlands | place: USA...
CGACGGCGACGCGCGCGGCCGACTGCGCCCCGTCACAGTGCAGGGCGACGCCGCGCTCGCGGCACAGCGCGGCCAAGGCGCCGATGTCCTGCAGCACGCCGGTCTCGTTGTTGGCTTGCATGACGGAGACCAGCACCGTTTCCGGGCGCAGCGCCGCCGCCAGCGCCGCCACCGACAGCAGGCCGTCGCGGTCGGGTGTCAGGTAAGTGACGCGCGCGCCCACGCGCTCCAGGTGCCGGCAGCAATCAAGCACCGCCTTGTGCTCAGTGCGCAGCGTCACCAGGTGGGGTGGCCGGTCCGCCTGCGCGCGCGCCGCCCCGAGGATGGCCAGGTTGTTGGCCTCGGTGGCACCGGAGGTGAAGTAGATCTCCTGCGGCGCGGCCCCGAGCAGCGCCGCCACCTGAGCGCGCGCCTGCGCCACGCGTGTCGCGGCCGCGTGGCCATAGGCATGCGCGGAAGCGGCATTGCCGAAGTCCCCCTCGCGCGTCAGGCACTCGCTCATGGCACGCGCCACCAGCGGGTCCACCGGCGTGGTGGCCGCGTAGTCGAGGTAGATCGCGGGCGTGGCGCTCACCGTGGCGCACCGGCGGGCCGCCGCCGGCTCTGCACCGCGGTGAGGACACCGCGCAGGATGTTGACCTCGTTCTGGTCGAGCTCGGCACGCTGTAGGAAGCGCCGGATGCGTGCCATGAGGTGGGTGCCGCTCTGGGTGCGGTCGCGGAAGTCGATCTCCTCCAGCACCTGCGCGAAGTGCGCGAACAGGCGCTGCATTTCGGTGGCCGTGGCCAGCGGCGCCGCCAGCGGCTCGCTGGGCGCGCGCGGCGCGCCGCCGGCGCGGAACAGCTCGTAGGCCACCAGCTGCACGGCCATGGCGAGGTTGAGCGAGGCGTAAGTGGGACTGGCGGGGATGCGCACCAGCAGGTGCGCGCTCTCCAGTTCCTCGTTGGTGAGTCCGGTGCGCTCGGCGCCGAAGACTACCGCCGCCGGCGCGCGCTGCGCCTCGGCCACCAGCCGCGCGGCCGCATCGCGCACATCGAGCACACGGAAATACTGGTCGCGCTCGCGCGCGGTGGTGGCGGCGACCATGCCGCAGTCGGCTATGGCTTCGGCGAGGGTGTTCACCACGCGGGCCCGGGCGAGCAGGTCATCCGCGCCGGAGGCGCGCGCACTGGCCTCCGGGTGCGGAAACTGGCGCGGGCCGACGAGCACCAGCTCGCTCAGGCCCATGTTCTTCATGGCGCGCGCCGCGGCCCCGATGTTGCCCGGATGGGAAGGCGCCACCAGTACGATGCGAATGGCCGGGGAGTTCATCTGCTACGCTAGCGTTACTTGCGGTCCGGAAGCTGCGACGGCAGCGCGGATCCGTCCGCATCCTTCACGCGAGCTTAGTGACCGTGCAGCCGCTTCTCAACATTGCCGTGCGCGCCGCGCGCCGCGCCGGCGAGCTGATCGTGCGCAGCCTGAACCGCCTCGAATCGCTCACCATCCACTCCAAGGGGCGCAACGACTTCGTCACCGAGGTCGACCAGGCCGCCGAGCAGGAGATCATCGCCAGCATCCGCCGCCACTACCCCGCGCACGCGTTCCTGGCCGAGGAGAGCGGACGCAGCGGCGAGAACGATACCGTCTGGATCATCGACCCGCTCGACGGCACCACGAATTTCCTCCACGGCTTCCCGGTATTCGCGGTCTCGATCGCCTGCCAGATCCGCGGACGCCTGGAACACGCCGTCATCTACGATCCCATGCGCGGCGAGCTGTTCACCGCGAGTCGCGGTGCCGGCGCGCATCTGGATAACCACCGCATCCGCGTCAGCAAGGCGCGGGCGCTGGAGGGCTCCTTGATCGGCACCGGCTTCCCGTACCGCGCCAACACGCGCTATCTGGACGCCTACATGGGCATGCTGCGCGCCGTCACCGAGCATGCGGCCGGTGTGCGCCGCCCGGGCGCGGCGGCGCTCGATCTGGCCTACGTCGCGGCGGGCCGCGTCGATGCGTTCTGGGAGATCGGGCTGTCCCCCTGGGACACCGCCGCCGGCACCCTGCTGATCCAGGAGGCGGGCGGCCGCATCGGCACGCTCACCGGGGCGGAGTATCGCCAGGGCGGACATATCGTGGCCGGTTCGCCGAAGACCTACGCCGCGTTGCTGGAGCTGCTCGCGCCCTACGTGCCCGCGGAACTGCGCGATTCCTGAGCACGGCGCCGCTGCTCGCTTTCCCGAAAGTGCTTGTGTAGAGTCCTCGCGCAAAAGCTCGGGGGTCTCATGGCATCACAGCTTCTTGCGACAAAGTCCATCGACCAGCTGCACGCTGAGGAGTCGAAGGACAATCAGCTGCGACGCGCACTGAACGCGACGCAACTGACGTTGCTTGGCATTGGTGGCGTGATCGGCACCGGCATTTTTGTGCTGACGGGGGTCGCGGCGGCGGAGCACGCGGGACCTGCGCTGCCCCTGTCCTTCATCTTCGCCGGCATCGGCTGCACGCTCGCTGGGCTTTGCTACGCCGAGTTCGCCGCCATGATTCCGGTATCCGGCAGCGCCTACTCCTATTCCTACGCCACCCTGGGCGAAGGCATCGCCTGGTTCATCGGCTGGAATCTGGTGCTGGAATACCTGTTCGCGGTCGCGACCGTCTCGGTCGGCTGGTCCGGCTACGCCGTCAGCTTCCTGAACCACTTCGGCGTGCACATTCCTGCGGCGCTGTCGCACGCCCCCTTCGATGAGGGGCCCAACGGACTCGGCGCGACCGGCGCCATCATCAACGTGCCGGCGATGCTGATCGTCGCGACCATCGCCACCATCTGCTACATCGGCATCAAGCAGTCGTCATGGTTCAACGCGGTCATCGTCTCCATCAAGCTGACGGTGATCGTGCTGTTCGTGGTGTTCGGCCTCAGCTACGTCAACAGCGCCAACCTGCACCCGTTCATCCCGGCCAACACCGGCGAGTTTGGTCGCTACGGCTGGAGCGGCATCGGCGCTGCTGCCGGCGTGATCTTCTTCGCTTACATCGGCTTCGATGCGATCTCGACCGCCGCGCAGGAGACCAAGAACCCGCAGCGCGACATGCCGATCGGCATACTCGCGAGCCTCATCATCTGCACGATTCTCTACGTAGTCGTCGCGGCGGTATTGACCGGCATGGTGCACTACACCGAGCTGAATGTGCCGGCGCCGGTCGCGCTGGCCCTGGAAAAGTATCAGGGTCTCAACTGGCTGCGTCCCTGGGTGGAGGGTGGCGCCCTAGCGGGAATGACCTCGGTCATGCTGGTCATGACGCTGGCGCAGGCGCGCATCTTCTTCGCGATGGCGCGCGATGGCCTGCTGCCCGCATTCTTCTCGCGCGTTCATCCGCGCTTCAAGACGCCCTCCACCGGCACCGTCATCACGGGGATATTCGCCGCCATCATCGGCGGTCTGCTGCCGGTGGGACTGCTCGGGCACATCGTTTCGATCGGCACGCTGGCGGCGTTCGTCACCGTGTGCATCGGCGTGCTGGTGCTGCGGCGCACGCGTCCGGAGCTGCCGCGACCGTTCAGGACGCCCATGCCCTGGCTGACCTGCACGCTGGGCGCTCTGGTGTGCTTCGGGATGATGCTGTTTCTTGGCTGGGCCACCTGGGTGCGCTTGCTGGTGTGGACCATCATCGGCGCCCTGGTGTACTGGCTCTACGGATACCGCCACAGCCGGGTGCGCGCCGGCGCGCGCAGCTAGCGCTCTGCGCCGTTGCCGCGGGCACGACGCGCATCCAGACGCCGCCGCACCCGCATGTTGATGAGCTCGACGCCGACCGAGAAAGCCATGGCGAAGTACAGATAGCCCTTCGGGATATCGAAGTGCACGCCCTCGGCCACCAGGGCCAGGCCGATCAGCAGCAGGAATGCCAGCGCCAGCACCTTTATCGTCGGGTGCGCCGCGATGAACTTGGCGATCGAGTTCGATACCGCCATCATCACCAGGATCGCCACCACGATTGCCGCCACCATCACTTCCAGCTGGCGCACCAGCCCGATGGCGGTGAACACCGAGTCGAGCGAGAACACGATGTCGATCAGGCCAATCTGCACGATGACCGCGACGAAGCTGCTGTGCGCGCGCGCCGGGCTGGCCTGCGGGGCGGCGCCCTCGACGGTGTGATGCATCTCGAGCACGCTCTTCACCAGCAGGAACAGCCCGCCCGCGAGCAGCACCAGGTCGCGACCGGAGAAGCTGTAGCCGAGGATCTGCACCAGCGGACGCGTGAGATGCGTGATCCAGACCAGGGTGAACAGCAGCAGGATGCGCGTCACCATCGCCACCAGGAGCCCGCTGATGCGCGCACGGTTCTTGAGGTGCGCCGGCAGGCGCTCCACCAGGATGGCGATGAAGATCAGGTTGTCGATGCCGAGGACGATCTCCAGCAGCGACAGCGTGATAAACGCCAGCCAGGCATGTGGGTCAGTGAGCAGCGGGCAGCTCCGGGCTCACGGCAGATGGTCGAGGGCCGCCTTCTTGACGCTCGGGAACACGTGCTCGGCCGTGAGGCCGCAGTCGAGCGCGATGGCGCTGGAGATGTAGATCGAGGAATAGGTGCCGGCGATGATGCCGATCAGCAGCGCCGCTGAGAAGCCCTTGAGCACGGGTCCGCCGAGGAACAGCAACGCCACCACCACGATCGAGGTCACCACCTTGGTCATGATGGTGCGCGACAGGGTCTGATTGATCGATTCGTCGAGGACGGTGGCGGGCGGCGAGCGGCGGTTAGTCTCGAAGCGCTCGCGGATCCGGTCGAACACCACCACGGTGTCGTTGAGCGAGTAGCCGATGACCGCGAGGATCGCCGCCACCACGGCCAGGTCAAAAGACATCTGCGTGATGGAAAAGAACCCCAGCACCAGGATCGGGTCGTGCAGCACCGCGAGGATTGCGCCGAACGACAGCCGCCAGGTATGGAAGCGCATGGCGATGTAGATGAAGATCCCCGCCAGCGTGCACAGCAGCGCCCACAGGGCGCTCATCTTCAGCTCGTTGCCGACCTGCGGCCCGACCACGTCCAGCTGCGCCACCTGCACGCTGGGGTCGAGCTGCTTCAAGGCGCCCTCCAGGCGCGCGCGCACTTCCGTGGGCGCCAGCTTCGCATCCGGCGGCAAGCGGATCGCGATGTCGCGCGAGGAGCCGAAGTTCTGCACTTCCGGCTCGTGAAAGCCGGCGGCAGTGAGGGCGTTGCGCACCTGCTCGACGTCGGCGGCGCGGCTGAAGTTGACCTCGGCACTAACGCCACCGGTGAAGTCGATCGCCAGGTTCAGGCCACGCGTGAAGTAAGAGCTGAGCGACAGCGCAATCAGCACGGCCGACAGCGTGTACCACACCCTGCGGGTGGCCATGAAAGGGAAACGCGTCTGATGGCTGAAGAATTCCACGTTGGCTCCTTGAGGCTAGCCGATCGAGAGTCGGGCGATCTTGCGCCGGCCGCCGTACATGAGCGTGAGCAGCGCGCGGCTGCCCATGAGCGAGGTGAACATGGAAGTCAGGATGCCGAGTGACAGCACGATGGCAAAGCCCTTGATCGGCCCGGTACCGAGCACCCACAGCACCACGCCGGCGATCAGCGTGGTCACGTTCGAGTCGGTGATGGCCGAGAGTGCCTTGTCGAAGCCGGCGCGGATGGCGGCCTGCGGCGTCACCCCCTTGCGGATCTCCTCGCGGATGCGCTCGTAGATCAGCACGTTGGCATCCACCGCCACGCCCACCGTGAGGATGATGCCGGCGATGCCCGGCAGCGACAGCGAGGCGCGCATCATCGACAGCAGTGCCGTGAGCAGCACCACGTTGGCGAGCAGCACCAGGTCGGCGACCAGCCCGAAGGTGTGGTAGTAGATGAACATGAAGAGGAACACGCCCGCCATGCCGACAAGCAGCGCGGTCACCCCTTTCTCGATGTTCTCGCGCCCCAGGCTCGGGCCCACGGCGCGCTCCTCGATGGGATAGATGCCGGTCGCGAGCGAGCCGGAACGCAGCAGCAGCGCCAGCTCGCGTGCCTCGCCAGCGCCAAGCCCGGTGATCTGGAACTGGTTGCTGAAGACACCGCGGATGGTGGCATCGTTGATGACCTCCTCGTCGGTCACCTCCTTGGACACCTTCTCGCCGTTGACCTCCTTGGTCTCGCGCCGCTTCTCGATCAGCACCACCGCCATGCGCTTGTTGAGGTTGGCGCGCGTCGTCTTGAGCATGTTCTCGCCCGCGCGCGCGTCGAGCTTGATGTTGACCGCGGGTCCCTCCTGCGACTGGCCACTGGTGGCATTGGTCAGCTGGTCACCGGTCGCGATCACCTCGCGCTTCAGCAGCAGCGGGCGGCCGACGCGGGTGTGCGTATACAGCTTCGAGCCGAGCGGCGCCCGCCCGGAAGCGGCTGCCTCCATGGCATTGTTCTGCATGTCCTCCAGGCGGAACTCGAGCGTCGCCACGCGCCCCAGGATGTCCTTGACCTCGGCGCTGTTCTGCACCCCCGGCAGCTGCACGTTGATGCGGTCGATCCCTTGCCGCTGCACGATGGGCTCGGACACGCCGAGTTCGTTGACGCGGTTGCGCAACGTGGTGATGTTCTGCTGGATGGCGTAGTCCTGGCGCTCGCGGATCTGCGCCACCGTCATGACGCCCGTGATGGCCGCGCCGCCGGCGAGGCTGGTGGTAGTCAGGCTCAGCCCGGCGAGCGGCTGGTTGAGTGCGTCGCGCGCCGCGCTCGCGTCCGCATCCGGCGGCAGCACGATGCGCACGGCGTTCGGGCGCGGGCTGTCCAGCGCCACGGTGGTGACGTCGGTGACCGGGATGTTGGCCGCGGCGAGCGCGCGGCGCGCGTCCTGGGCATAGCCCTCGAGGGCCTGCGCGACCGCGGCGTTGACGTCCACCTGGTAAAGCAGGTAGAGGCCGCCGCGCAGGTCCAGGCCGAGCGGCATCGGGCGCAGGCCGAGCGCGCGCAGGAAGTCGGGCGTGCGCGGCGCGAACGAGAGCGCGGTGATGTAGGTGCCGGTGTACTTCTCATTCACCGCATCGCGCGCGGCCAGCTGGTCGGGCACGTTGGCGAACCGCACCATCAGGCGGCCGTTGTCGAGGTAGGTGCTGCCGGTGCGCAGGTTGCGCTCCTTGAGGAAGGCCTGCAGCTCCTTGGAGCTCTCGGGGGTGAGGGCGTTGTGGTCCTTGCGCGCCACTTGCAGCGCCGGGTCCTCGCCGAAGAAGTTCGGCAACGCGAACAGCATCGCCAGCAGCAGCACCGCCGCGACCAGGACGTACTTCCAGCGCGGGTACTCCAGCATGTCAGGCGCTCTTGAGCGTGCCCTTGGGCATCAACTGCGTGACCTGCACCTTCTGCACCTTGATGCGCACCCCCTCGGCGATCTCGAGGGTGACGAAGGTATCGCCCACCTCGGTGACCTTGCCGAGCAGGCCGCCGCTGGTGACGACCTCGTCGCCGACGGCGAGTTTGGCGAGCAGGTTCTGGTGCTCCTTGGCACGCTTCTGCTGGGGCCGGAACAGCAGGAAGTAGAAGATGACGAAGAACACGCCCACCATCAGCAGTGGCGTGAGCTGGCCGGAGGCTGCGGGCGCGGACTGCGCCCAAGCGTCGGAAATCAAACCATTCATTGGTACGGTCCGGGCGGCGAAAAGGGCGGCATTATGCCACAGGGTCGCCGGCGCGCCGGGCCGCCAGGAATCGCGCCGCCCACTGGCCCAGGGTGTCCGCGCGGATGGCTGCGCGCAGCGAGGCGAGCAGCTGCAGATAGAAGTGCAGGTTGTGGATCGTGTTCAGGCGGGCCCCGAGGATCTCGTGGCAGCGATCCAGGTGGCGCAGGTAGGCGCGGCTGTAGTTGCGGCAGGTGTAGCAGGCGCAGTCCGGGTCCACCGGGCCAAGATCCGCCTGGTGGCTGGCGTTGCGGATGTTGATGACCCCGCGGGCCGTGAACAGGTGGCCGTTGCGCGCATGCCGCGTAGGCATGACGCAGTCGAACAGGTCGACGCCGCGCAGCACGGCGGCGACGATGTCCTCCGGACGCCCGACCCCCATCAGGTAGCGCGGCCGCTCCGCGGGCATGTGCGGCATCAGACTCTCGAGGATCTGCAGGCGCTCCTCCTCGCTCTCCCCGACCGCAAGACCGCCGATGGCCAGCCCGGGCCAGTCAAGCCGCGAAAGTGCCTCGAGGCAGGCCAGGCGCAGCTGTGGGTACATGCCGCCCTGCACGATGCCGAACAGGCCACCTGGCGAGGCACCGTCCTGGTAGTAGCGCGTGTGGCTGCGCCGTGCCCAGCGCATCGAGCGCTCCATCGAAACACGCGCCTGGGCCTCGCTGGCCGGATGCTCGGTGCAGTCATCGAGCGCCATGGCGATGTCCGAGCGCAGCGCCAGCTGCATGGCCATGGAATCCTCGGGCGTGAGCCGCACCTCACTGCCATCGACCGGGGAGCGAAACGACACCCCCTCCTCGGAAATGCGCCGCAAGCTCTTCAGGCTGAACACCTGAAAGCCCCCCGAGTCGGTGAGGATCGGTCCGCGCCAGTGCATGAAGCCGTGCAGCCCGCCGTGCGCGGCGATCACCTGCGCACCGGGCCGCAGCAGCAGGTGGAAGGTGTTGCCGAGCACGATCTGGGTGCCGAGCTGCTCCAGCTCCTCCGCCGTCATGGCCTTCACCGTGCCGTACGTGCCGACCGGCATGAAGGCAGGCGTCGTGACCTCGCCGTGCGCCGTGCGCAGCAGCCCGACGCGCGCCGCGCCCGCCCGGGCCTCGACCCTGAAGGTGGGGATCAAGCCGCCCTCCGCGTGAGCAGCATGGCATCCCCGTAGCTGAAGAAGCGGTAGCGCGCCCGCACCGCATGCGCGTAGGCCGCCAGCACCTGCTGCTGGCCGGCGAAGGCGCACACGAGCATGAGCAGCGTGGATTCGGGCAGGTGAAAGTTGGTCAGCAGCAGATCGCTCACCCGGAAAGGGAACCCTGGCGTAATGAAGAGCCGCGTCTCACCGGACCAGGGGGCGAGCGCCCCGCCGTTGGCCTGGGCGGCCGCCTCCAGAGCCCGTACCACGGTGGTGCCGACCGCCACCACGCGCGCTCCTGCGGCGCGCGCGCCTGCAACCGCCGCACAGGCTGCGGCATCGACGCAGACGCGCTCGGCGTGCATGCGATGCTCGCTCAGGCTCTCACTGCGCACCGGCTGGAAGGTGCCGGCGCCGACGTGCAGTGTGATGCAGGTGTGCTGCACGCCGCGCGCCGCCAGCTGCGCCAGCAGCACCGCATCGAAATGCAGGCTCGCCGTGGGCGCAGCGACCGCACCGGGCGCGCGCGCGAAGATGCTCTGGTAGCGCTCGCGGTCGGCCGCTGCCGGTGCGCGGCGGATGTAAGGCGGCAGGGGGACCTCGCCGAAACGCTCGAAGAACTCGTGCGCGGCCTGGGGCAGGCGCACGCGCCACAGGCCCGCGTCCTGCTCCAGGACCTGCAGCGCGCCCCCGGCGGTAGCAATGCTGCTGCCGGCGCGCACGGCCTTGCTGGCCGAGAGCTGCACCAGAGCCTCGTCGCCCTCCAGCGCGCGTTCCAGCAGGATCTCGACGCGTCCGCCGCTGGCCTTGTGCCCGAAGAGGCGCGCCGGCAGCACGCGCGTATCGTTGAAGACCAGCAGGTCGCTGGGCTGCAGCAGCTCGGGCAGCTCGCGCATGCACCGGTCGACGCACGCGCCGCTGCGCGGGTCGAGCAGCAGCAGCCGCGCCGCAGTGCGCTCGGCGGGCGGCGTCTGCGCGATCAGCTCGGCGGGTAGTTCATAGGCGAAGTCCTGGCGGTGCACAGCTGCATGTTACACGCGCCCCGCACGCCAGCCGCGCCGGCGGGCAGCAGTACGCGCTCCGCCCGGCCGGGGGCACCTTCATGATGCGAGTGTGGCTCGCGGGCCGCGCGCTCGGGCAGCGTGCTCTGCAGTTCCAGCGTCTTGCGGTCGCGCAGGATGCGCAGACTGACCTTCTCACCGCGCTGGTAGGAGCTGAGGATGCGGGTCGCGTGGGCACCGCTGGTCGGCTCGCGCCCATCGATCGCCAGAATCACGTCGCCGTCCTGCAGCTGCAACGCCCCGTCGCTCGGGGCACGCACCACCAGCACGCCGTGGTCGGCGCCGAAGTAGCTGCCCAGGCGCGGCGTCAGGCTCGCGAGCTCCATGTCCATGAACGGGCGGTGCACCATGAGGCTCGGCAGCTGCGCCAGATCAAAGTCGAGGTTTGGCAGTTCGTGGCCGGCAAAAAAGCCGGGCGCACTGCGCGGAGTCACGGTCAGCTCCAGCGGCTTGCCGGCCCGCAGCACCCGCAACGGCACGCGCGTATCCGGCTGCAGCGTCTGCAGGATCGAGCTCACCTGCTCCGCGGGCGCAGCGCCACGCAACTCCGTGCCGTTGAGCGCCACGATGACATCCCCGACGCGCACCCCGGCCTCGGCGGCCGGGCCGCCCGGACTGATCTCGCGCACCCGCGCACCGGACTGGCCGGCGATCGGCTCGAGCTGCACGCCGATGATGACGCGTGCCTCGCCAAAGGGCATCACCTGTGCCAGCACGGAGCTGCTGATCTGCGTGGACAGCCGCGCCACATCGTGGGCAGCACGCTCGAGCTCGCGCTGCGCGGCCTGCAGCTGGGCGTCGAGGTCATCTCGCATCACGTGCGGAGGTGCCGGCGGGGCCGGCGCCAGCGGCGCATCGGCCGCATGCAGGCAAGCACTGGCGCTGAACGTGACACAGGCGGCCGCGGCGAGAAACAGACACTTGTTCATGGGAACTCCGGGGGCGTGGCATCGGCAAGGCTCTCGGCGTAGCGCACCTGCTGCAGCGAATGGAGCAGGCGCGCGCGCTCCTGCTGCAGGGCGGCCAGGCGCTGCGCGTCGCGCTCACCGCGCGCGACGCTCAGAAGGTCATCCAGCTGCGCGATGTGGTCTTCGAGCCCCATGAGCGCGGCGCGCGTGCCGACCCTTACCAGGGCCGCCTCGCGCGCGGGGGTCTCGCCGACGCCGCTCCCCGGCGAGAGGGCCTCATCGCCGGGGCCGGCCGCCGGATAGACCGCTGCCGCGGGCGTCACGGCTTTCTCAGTGGCGCCCGGGAACGGGCCCAGGCGCGCGAGCACGGCCAGCCCCGCTACGAGCAGTACGCAGGCGCCCGCCAGGCGCCGCTCCCCGGCGAGCTCGGGGCGGCGGCGGGTACGCCGCAGGGCGCGCCGCTGGAACTCCGCGTAGTCGTACGGCGCGCTGGCGGCGTCAGGCAACTCGCGCAGCCACGTGGCCAGTGTGCCGGCGGAGGGTTCTAGATCAGGGTGCACGGTGGCGGATGCTCCTCAGGTTGCAGACAGTGACGTAACCGCGCGTGGGCGCGCGCCAGCTGTGATTTGGAGAAGCTGATCGAGCGGCCGAAGGCCTGGGCGATCTCCTGGTGCGAATAGCCTTCGACCTCGTAGAGCCACACGACCGCGCGCGCCGTCGGCGCCAGACTCGCGAGCGCACGTTCCAGATCGATCAGTTCGCTGCGATAGCTGGGCGTCACGAGCGCCGCTACCTCCGCAGTCACCGCGGTATCGATCGGCTCGAGGCACAGCCGCGCGCGGCGCCACGGCGAGCGCAGGTACATGAGGCAGCGCGACAGGGCGATCTGCCGCAGCCAGGCACCCAGCGGCGCCTCGGCACGAAACTGCGGCAGCCGCTCGAACATGATCATCATGGTGTCCTGGAACAAGTCCTCGGCGAGGGTCCGCTGACCTACCAGCCGGCGGATCAGGGTGAGCGTTGCGGGCGCCACGGCGCGGTAGAGCGCTTCGCACGCCCCCGCCTCACCCGCGCGCGCACGAGCGACCACCTCGGAAGACACGTGGATGTCGGCAAGTCCGGCCATCCACCCTTAGATGCGCCAAGCGGCGAAAAGGTCGCAGCGGCGGGCGGTGACCGGCTGCCCGCGGTTATACTGCTACCTCGGCCTGGCCGGACCCAACTCACTGCCCGAGTGGCGGAACTGGTAGACGCAGCGGACTCAGACCAAAAAATTGAGCCCGCGGGGAGAAATCCCCGCGGTGACACCCGTCAAACTCGGTGAAGGCCCTGGAGCGCTTGCGCTTCGAGCTGATGCCGAGCCAAGCCCCGCCGGTGCGGGGAAGGTGTAGAGAGCAGACGGCGGGCACCTAAAGCCGGCAAGGCCAAGGTGAAGGCGTGCTCCAGACCACGAACCCGGGTGCGCGGCATCACGGGGCGGCGAAAGCCGAAGTGGCACGAAAATCCGCCGCCCTTAAAAGCGTGTCGGTTCGAATCCGACCTCGGGCACCACGCCTGCCACCCGTGCAACGGCGGCCGTGTCGCGCGGCAGGCGCGATGCGCTGCCGGATCGGAGCTGCTGGCGCATCACGCGCCCTGCGACGAGATCTGCACCGCCGAGGCACGTGTCAGTCACCTGACACGCACCGCAAGAGGAGTAGTGCCCGCCGATGACGGCGCGCCGGCACCGTTGCTACACTCCGAGCGAACCCAACATCGGAGTGTTGGTTTTCAGGGAACGAAACGGAAGCTTGGCATTGAGCAACATGGAGGTGCGCATTAGCCGGCCGGCGCTGCACGCCAATGCTGCTGCGCCTGGCGCCGCCCGCCGTGTCGCTGCTGGCCGACGACTTGCGGTACGCGCGCCGCGCGTGCGACGTTCAGGCCAGCAACGCAAGAACCAGACAAGGGATTGTCCATGATGCGAGAGCGCCCCGGCGGCCGTGGCACCTGCCTGCTCCTTTGTGTCCTGTGGCTGAGCGCGTGCGGTCATGACAGTCCGACTACCGCCAACACTGAGCCGAGTGCGCCGAGCATCACCACGCAGCCGGCCGCGCAGTCGGTCGTCGTCGGTGCGACGGCGAGCTTCTCGGTGGCCGCCTCCGGCACGGCACCCCTGAGCTACCAGTGGACCAAGAACGGCACGCCGATCGCCGGCGCCACCGCGGCGACCTACGTGACGCCGCCGGTCGCGGCGACTGATGACGGCGCCACCTTCGCCGTGGGGGTGAGCAACAGCGCCGGCACCGCCACCAGCCAGGCCGCGAAGCTCACCGTCAGCGCCGCGCCGGCCCCGCCGAGCATCACCACGCAACCGGCCGATCAGAGCATCCGCTCAGGCCAGAGCGCCACATTCAGCGTCGTGGCCACCGGCAGCGCGCCGCTCACCTATCAATGGCGCAAGAACGGCACGGCCATCGCCGGCGCCACCGCCGCCACCTACACCACGCCCGCAGGGACCAGCGCCGACAACGGCGCCTTGTTTTCCGTCGTGGTCAGCAATTCCCTCGGCAGTGCCAGCAGCAACAACGCCAAACTCACCGTGACCGCGGCGAGTGCGGGCACGGATGTGGTCACGTACAAGAATGACCTTGCGCGCACCGGGCAGAACCTCACCGAGAAGCTGCTGACGCTCGCCAATGTCAACAGCGCCAGTTTCGGCAAGCTGCGCACGCTCGCCACCGACGGCAAGGTGGACGGCCAGGTGCTGTATCTCTCGGGGCTGAGCCTCGGCGGCGCCACCCACAATGTTGTGTACGCCGGCACCGAGAACGACTCGCTGTATGCCTTCGACGCCGATACGGGCGCGCAGCTGTGGAAGGTCTCGCTCGTCCCGGCCAATGAGAAGGCCAGCGGACCGGTCAATTGTGATGAGATCACACCGACCATCGGTATCACCGGCACGCCGGTGATCGACCGCGCCGCCGGCGTGATCTACGTCATCGCCCTCACGGTCTCCAGCGATGACACCACCTACCACCATCGCCTGCATGCGCTCGACCTTGCCAGCGGCGCCGAGCGCCTCGGCGGCCCCAGCGAGATCAAGGCTACTTACAACACCGCCTCCGGAGCGATCAGCTTCGACCCGCAGCAGTACGTGGAGAAGACCGGACTGCTGCTGCTGAATGGCACGCTCTACACCGCGTGGACCTCGCACTGCGACAACAAGTTCTATACCGGCTGGCTGATGGGCTACAACGCCAGCAACCTGCAGCAGCAGACCGCCGTGCTCAACGTCGCGCCCAACAGTGGCGGCGTCGGACCCTCGATCTGGATGTCCGGGGGCGGCATCGCCGCCGACGGCAGCGGCAACATCTACGTGATCACCGCCAACGGCGCGTTCGAGGAGACACTCGACGGCAACGGCTTCCCCAACATGGGCGACTTCGGCGACTCCTTCCTGAAGATCTCGACCAGCGGCGGACTCACGGTCGTCGACTACTTCTCGCCCTATATCAACGCCTACCTGCAGGGGAACGATCTCGACCTGGGTTCCGGCGGCATCCTGCTGCTGCCGGACATGAGCGACTCAGCGGGCAGCGTGCGGCACCTGGCGGTGGGGGCGGGCAAGGACGGCAACATCTACCTGGTGGACCGTGACTCGATGGGCCACTTCACCTCCGGCAGCAACAACATCTGGCAGCAGCTCACCGGCGCGCTCGGCAATCAGTACACCAACCCGAACGGCAACGGCGGTGTTTGGGGAACGCCGGCCTACTTCAACGGCAGTGTCTACTACTGCCCGCGTGGCGGACTGCTGGAGGCGTTCCGCTTCTCGCAGGCACGCCTCGGCAGCACCCCGAGTTCCATGAGTGCCGCGGCCTTTCCGTACCCGGGATGCTCACCGGCGGTGTCTGCCAACGGCAGCAGCAACGGCATCGTGTGGGCACTGATGCGCACCACGCCCGCGGTGCTGTATGCCTACGACGCCTCGAACCTCGCCAAGCTCCTCTACAACAGCAACCAGGCCGGGGGGGCGCGCGACCAGCTCGGCACGCCGGTGACCTTCTCGGCCCCCACCATCGCGGACGGCAAGGTGTTCATCCAGCAGGCGAACGGGGTCGCGGTGTTCGGACTGCTCAATTAGCGCGACACTGCGGGAGCGGCGGCGTCGACAAGCCGCCGTACCGCCCGTATCCTCGACGGCACATCATGAAGTTCTGCAGCGAATGCGCAGCTCCAGTGCAGTTGCGTGTGCCGGCCGGCGATCATCTGCCACGTTACGTCTGTGATGCCTGCGGCACGATCCACTATCAGAATCCGCGCCTGGTGGTCGGCTGCGTCCCGGACTTCGAGGGCAGCATCCTGCTGTGCCGGCGCGCCATCGAGCCACGGCGCGGCTTCTGGACCGTGCCGGCCGGCTTCATGGAGAACCGTGAGACGCTGCAGGAAGCCGCGGCACGCGAGTCGTACGAGGAGGCGCTGGCGGAGGTCGTGATCGGCTCGCTCCTGAGCGTCGTGCACGTGCTGCACGCCGAGCAGGTGCACGTCTTCTTCCGCGCCGCGCTGCCGCAGGCGCGCTTCGCGCCCGGACCCGAGAGCCTGGAAGTGGCGCTGGTCGCCCCGCCGGACATCCCCTGGGAGGAGCTGGCCTTTCGCAGCACCGAGTTCACCCTGCGCCGCTACTTCGAGGACCAGGCGGCGGGGCGCCAGGGGCATTACTTCACCACCCTGGACCGCCGCGCCCCACCGCCGCGGGCCTGAAAATTCACCGCCGCGGTACGCCGTGGCACAATGCCGCCCCCGTTTCCGCCCGCAATTGCGCGGCCGGCGGCAGCGGGTGCGCCGCTTGAGGAACCCGAATGACTTTTGTCGTCACCGAAAACTGCATCAAGTGCAAGTACATGGACTGTGTCGAGGTGTGCCCGGTCGACTGCTTTCACGAGGGGCCCAACTTCCTGGCCATCGACCCGGAGGAGTGCATCGACTGCACCCTGTGCGAACCGGAGTGCCCGGTAGAGGCGATCTTCTCCGAGGAGGAGCTGCCGGCCGGTCAGGAGCAGTTCAAGCAGCTGAACGCGGAGCTGGCCAAGCAGTGGCCGGTGATCACCGAGAAGAAGGACGCCCCGGCGGATGCCAAGGAGTGGGAAGGCAAGCCGGATAAGCTGAAGCTGCTCGAGCGCTGAGCCCGGACAGCTCAGCGCTGGGCGGTAGCGCCCTTGGCTGCGTCCTGCAGGTCCTTCGCCAGCACGTCCGGCGGCACGTAACCGGGCAGCATCTCCCCGTCGGCCAGAATGATGGCCGGCGTACCCTGGAGCGCGAACTGCTGCCCCAGGGCATAAGAGCGCGCGACGGGGTTATCGCTGCAGGGCTTGGTCTTCAGCTCCTGTCCGAGCTTGGCGCGCGTGAGCGCATCGTTGCGGTCGGAGGAGCACCACACCTGCTCCGCCTTGGTCCAGGAGGTGGTGTTCGGCCCGGTGCGCGGATACAGCAGGTAGCGCACACGGATGCCGAGGCGGTTGTAGTCGGCGATCTGGCTGTGCAGCTTGCGGCAGAAGCCGCAGTCGACGTCGGTGAACACCGTGACCGTGTACTTGGGGTCCTTGGGCCCGAACACCAGCATCTGGTTTTCCGGGAAGCCGGCGATCATCTGCAGGCGCAGCTCGCGGCGGTGGTTTTCGGTGAGGTTGTTGTCGGCGGCGATGTCGTACAGGTCGCCGTTGATCGCGTACTTGCCGTCCGCGGTCACGTAGGCGATGTCGGTGCCGCGCGTGTACTCGTACATGCCCTTGATGGGCGAGGCACGCAGGTCATCGGGCTTGGCGCCAGGCAGATGGCTGGCAACCTCGGCGCGCGGGTCACTGGGGTCGGTGGCGGGGGCGGCCGCGTCCGCCTGGGCGAGCATGCCCGCGAGGACGAGCAAACCGATTAAGCCTGTGCGTGTCATGGGATTTCCGTCACTTGCGCTGCCCGAGTCTTCAGTCGCCCGGGCCGTTCCAGCTGTCGCGCCGGGCGGGGTGCAGTCTAACAGAGCGAGCGCCGCACGGCGGCAGAGCGTTCCCGGAGTGGCCGCTCAGCCGCGCGGGTGATGCTGCGAGTGCAGGTCCTTGAGGCGCTCGCGCGCTACGTGGGTGTAGATCTGCGTGGTCGACAGGTCGCTGTGCCCGAGCAGCATCTGCACCACGCGCAGGTCGGCGCCGTGGTTGAGCAGGTGCGTGGCGAAGGCGTGCCGCAGGGTGTGCGGCGAGAGCTCTTTGGCGATCCCGGCCTTGCGGGCATAGCGCTTGATGATGTGCCAGAACGCCTGGCGCGTCATGCGATCGCCGCGGCGCGTCGGGAACAGGTAGTCGGTCTGCCGCTCCAGCAGGATCTCACCGCGCGGGCCGCGGGCGAACTCCTTGAGGGCACGCATGGCCTCCTCCCCGAGCGGGATGAGCCGCTCGCGATCGCCCTTGCCGAGGATGCGGATCACGCCCTGATTCAGGTTGATCTGACTCTGGCGCAGGTTCACCAGCTCGGAGACGCGCAGTCCCGTGGCGTAGAGCACCTCGAGCATGGTGCGGTCACGATTGCCGAGCGGGTCGGTGATCAACGGGGCCGACAGCAGCGACTCGACCTCCTCCTCGGTGAGCGAGCGCGGCAGGGAGCGGCCGATCTTCGGCATCGCAATCTGCGCCGTCGGATCCTCGCGGATGGCACCCTCGCGCATCAGGTAGCGGAAGAAGCGGCGGAAGCTGGACAGCTGCCGTGCGGTCGAGCGCGGCCGGGCGCCGGCGCGCACGCGCCAGGCGATGAAGTCCTGCAGGTCGGCACGCGAGGTGCGCATGATCTGCACGTTGCGTTCAGCCAGCCAGCGGGCGAGCGCGGTGAGATCAGCGCGATAGGCCGCCAGGGTGTTGGGCGACAGGCCGCGCTCCATCCACACGGCGTCGAGGAAGCGCGACACCGCAGGATCGGCCGAATCGGCGGTAGAAGTCATGGCGATCGCGGTATTGGACAAGCCTGGTCTCGCTGGGAGGTCAAGGTGAGCGCCATGCAGCGACTGCGCTGTACGGACCAGGACTTCCCGGTAATGTGGTGACCACAGTATGGTGAGCGGCCCCCCCGCATCGACGTGATGACCTTCACATCAGTAAGCCCGCATTAACATAAAGAGAACCAGTTCACATCCACGGTGATCGATACGCCATGACTTACGGGCTTCTGTGACGCTGCGCTCCATGAGCCGCTCCCTGCTCGGGCCAGCCCTGCGGCTGCTATACACGCCGTGGGTGATGCTAGCGTTTCTGCTGCTCGGGCTGGGGGCGCTGGTGCTGCTGGTGCTGCTGCCCCGGCTTCCCCAGCGGCGCGCCGCGGCGCGGCAGCTGGCGCGCGCCTTCCTCCTGACTGCCGGCATGCCCGTGCGCGTGCACGCGGCGCAGCCGCTGCCCCGCGGGCAATGCGTCGTGGTGTGCAACCATGCCAGTTACATCGACGGTATCGTGCTGACCGCGGCGCTGCCCCCGCGGTTTGGCTTCGTCATCAAGCGCGAGATGGCCGAGGTGCCGCTGGTAGGACCGCTCCTGAGGCGTCTGGGCTCACACTTCGTCGAGCGCTTCGACCGCCAGCGCAGCGCCGCCGATGCGCGGCGCGTGCTGCGCACCGCCACCGAGGGTAACTCGGTGGTGTTCTTCCCCGAGGGTACCTTCCCGGATCGCCCGGGGTTGCTGAAGTTTCACCTCGGCGCCTTCGTGACCGCGGTGCGCGCGGGATGCCCGTTGGTGCCGGCGGCGCTGCGCGGCACGCGTCGGGTGCTGCCACCGCGCGGGCTGCCCTGCCCGGGCCGCATCGAGCTGCAGCTGCTGGCGGCGCTCGCGCCGGGTGAGGCCGCCGATCAGCACGCCGTGCCCCGGCTGCGCGATGCGGCCCGTCAGGCGGTACTGACCGCGCTCGGCGAACCCGACCTTACATGTTCCGGCGGTACTGACCGCCTACCTGATACAGCGCCTGCGAGATCTGCCCCAGCGAGCAGGTCTTGACCGTCTCCATGAGTTCCTCGAACACGTTGCCGCCGCCGGCCGCCAGCTGCTGCAACCGGGCCAGTGCCGCCGGCGCGCGCGGCGCGTTGCGGGCCTGAAAGGCGCGCACGCCGGCGACCTGCGCCTGCTTCTCTTCCTCGGTGGAGCGGATCAGCTCCGCCCCCTTGTGCTCCTCGGTCGCATCGGCGCCGGAGAGAAACGTGTTGACACCGACGATCGGCAGCGAGCCGTCGTGTTTCTTGGTCTCGTAGTAGAGCGACTCTTCCTGGATCTTGCCGCGCTGGTACATGGTCTCCATCGCCCCAAGCACCCCGCCGCGCTCCGACAGTGCCTCGAACTCCTTGTACACGGCCTCCTCCACCATGTCGGTGAGGTAGTCGATGGCGAAGGATCCCTGCCAGGGGTTCTGCACCTTGTTGAGCCCGAGCTCGCGGTTAATGACCAGCTGAATCGCCACCGCACGCCGCACGCTCTCCTCGGTGGGCGTGGTCAGCGCCTCGTCATAGGCGTTGGTGTGCAGGCTGTTGCAGTTGTCGAACAGCGCATACAGCGCCTGCAGTGTGGTGCGGATGTCGTTGAAGGCGATTTCACGCGCGTGCAGGCTGCGTCCCGAAGTCTGCACGTGATACTTGAGCATCTGGCTGCGCGGTCCGGCGCGATAGCGATCGCGCATGGCGCGCGCCCAGATGCGGCGCGCCACGCGCCCGATGACGACGTACTCGGGATCCATGCCGTTGGAGAAGAAGAACGAGAGATTGGGGGCGAACTCGTCGACCTGCATGCCGCGCGCCATGTAGTACTCGACGATGGTGAAGCCGTTGGCGAGCGTGAAGGCGAGCTGGGAGATCGGGTTGGCTCCCGCCTCGGCGATGTGATAGCCGGAGATGGAGACCGAGTAGAAGTTGCGCACCCGCTGGTCGCTGAAGTACTGCTGCACGTCACCCATCATGCGCAGCGCGAATTCAGTCGAGAAGATGCAGGTGTTCTGCGCCTGATCCTCCTTGAGGATGTCCGCCTGCACCGTGCCGCGCACGGCGCGCAGCGCCGCGGTGCGGATGCGCTCGTAGGTCTCCCGCTCGAGCAGCTGATCACCCGTGATGCCCAGTAGCGCCAGACCGGAGCCGTCATGGTGCGGCGGCAGCGGTCCGTGGTAGGCCGGCGGCGCCACACCGCGGACTCGGTTGGCCTCGTGCAGCGCGGCGATCTTGCCTTGCGCTTCCGGCCAGCGTCCCTCGGCCTTCAGGTAGCGCTCGACCTGCTGATCCACCGCGGTGTTCATGAACATCGCGAGGATCATCGGCGCCGGGCCGTTGATGGTCATGGACACCGAAGTGGTCGGCAGGCACAGATCGAAGCCGGAGTAGAGCTTCTTCATGTCATCGAGCGTGGCGATTGACACGCCGGAGTTGCCGGTGCGCCCGTAGACGTCGGGACGCGTGTCCGGATCCTCTCCGTAGAGGGTGGTCGAATCGAACGCGGTCGAGAGGCGCGCCGCGCCGTGCCCGTGCGCCACGTAGTGGAAGCGCCGGTTGGTACGTTCCGGTCCACCCTCCCCTGCAAACATCCGCGTCGGGTCCTCCTCCTCGCGCCGGTACGGGTAGACCCCGCCCGTATAGGGAAAGAAGCCGGGCAGGTTCTCGTTGAGGATGAAGTGCAGCAGCTCGCCCCAGTCGGCCAGGCGCGGCACGGCGAGTTTGGGGATCGGCAGGCGCGACAGGCTCTCGGTGTAGTTCTCTCCGCTCACCTGCCGGTCGCGCACCTTGTAGCTGTAGGTGGGCGCGGTGGCAGCGCGCGCGCGCGCGGGCCAGGCCTTCAGTTCCGCCACTGCCTCGGCACCGACGGCCTCGAGCGCACGGTTGTAGTGCGCGCGCAGCTCGCGCCGCGAGGCATCCACGCCCGCCTCCTGCAGCAGCGGTGCCGGAAAGGGCTCGAGCGGCGGCGGCAGCTGCGGTTCCTGCAGTGCGCGCAAGGCTTCGTACAGTCCATAGGCACGGCGTGCCGCCGCGACCTGCGCTTCGATCCGGGCCCGCGCCTCCCGGCCGCCCTGGGCGATCTCGGCCAGGTAGCGGCTGCGCGCGCCGGGCACCAGCGGCGCCTGCGCATCCACAGCGGTGACGCCCGGGTCGGTGAGCGCCCAGGAGGCGTTGCCGACGTGCTTGGCGGCGAGCGCCTGGCACACGGCGGCAAACAGCCGGTTGACTCCGGGGTCGTTGAAGCGGCTGGCGATGGTCGGGAACACGGGCAGGTCCGCATCGGGCAGCTGCGCGCGCTCGGGATGGTTGCGACGCCACTGCTTGCGCACGTCGCGCAGACTGTCCGCCGCGCCGCGCTTCTCGCTCTTGTTGAGCACGATGCAGTCGGCGTAGTCGAGCATGTCGATCTTTTCCAGCTGGCTGGCGGCGCCGTACTCGCTCGTCATGACATACAGCGACAGGTCCACCAGGTCGACGACCTCGGTATCGGACTGGCCGATGCCCGCGGTCTCGACGAGGATCAGATCGAAAGCGGCCGCCTGGTAGAGCTCGATCACGTCCTTGAGGACCGCCGCGGTCGCCAGGTGGGCGCGGCGCGTCGCCAGCGAGCGCATGTAGATGTTCTCGGCGGCCAGGCTGTTCATGCGGATGCGATCGCCGAGCAGCGCCCCGCCGCTGCGGCGCCGCGTCGGATCCATGGCCACCACCGCGACCTGCAGCTGGGGGAAGTGTCGCACCAGGCGCGCCAGCAGCTCATCGGTCAGGCTCGATTTGCCGGCGCCCCCGGTGCCGGTGATGCCGATCACTGGCACCTTATGGCGGCTGCGTGCCACCGCGCGGCGGATCTGCTCGGCCTGGCCCTCGGCCCCGGCCCCCTCCAGCACCGAAATCGTCCTGGCGATCAGGCCATGGTCGCGCGCATTCAGCGGTCGCAGTTCGTAGGGTGGCTTGCGCGCGGCCGCGACGCGGCGGAACACGTCGTCGATCATGCCGGCGAGGCCCATGCGCCGCCCGTCCTCGGGCGTGTAGATCTTTTCCACGCCGTGGCGCTCGAGCGCCGCGATCTCGTCCGGAGAGATGGTGCCGCCGCCGCCGACAATGACGCGCACGTGCTCGTAGCCGCGCTCGCGCAGCATGTCGACCATGTAGGCGAAATACTCGTTGTGCCCGCCCTGGTAGGAGCTCACGGCTATCGCGTCGGCATCCTCATCGACGGCCGCG
>Ga0335077_10002505_pt1 | contig 21940 bp, 18 predicted proteins | sample Lox_Sample_31_FD_207151 | JGI IMG/M metagenome (GOLD analysis project Ga0335077, IMG submission 207151) | Soil microbial communities from Loxahatchee National Wildlife Refuge, Florida, United States - Lox_Sample_3.1 | ecosystem: Environmental > Terrestrial > Soil > Wetlands | place: USA...
CCATCATGGTCACGGTGGAATACCCGCCCGGTGGCGCTTCGCCGGTGCACCGGCACGATGCGAGCGTCTTCGTCTACGTCCTGGAGGGCAGCGTCGTCATGCAAGTCGACGGGAAACCCGCGGAGACGCTCAGCGCGGGCCAGACGTTCTATGAAGCGCCCGATGACATCCATCGTGTCTCGAAGAACGCGAGCGCCACGCAACCGGCGAAGCTGCTCGTCTTCATGGTGAAGGATAAGGGCAAGCCCGCCACACGCCTGGTGCCTTCCGGTCCCAGCGCGCCGTGACAAGCCTGCGATGACAAGCCTGCGATGACCTCTGCAGGCGCGGATCTTGCCGCGCACTGGGCGCTCGATGCCGCGGTCCTCTACCTGAATCACGGCTCCTTCGGCGCCTGTCCGCGAGTGGTGATGGAAGCGCAGAGCGCCTTGCGGCTCGAGATGGAACGCGGGCCGGTCGACTTCCTGGACACGACCTTCGTGCCGCGGCTCGCCGCGGCACGCGAGGCGCTGGCTTCGTTCGTTGGCGCAGCGCCGGCCGATCTCGCGTTCGTACCCAATGCGACAGCGGGGGTCAACGCCGTGTTGCGCTCGCTGACACTCGTCCCCGGAGACGAGCTCCTCGTCACCAATCACACGTACGCGGCGTGTCGCAAGACGGCCGATTTCGTGGCCGCTCGCAGCGGCGCTCGCGTGGTGGAGGTCCGCCTGCCGTTTCCGGTGCACGATGAGGAGGAGATCCTCGCCGCCGTGCTGTCTTGCGTGTCATCGCGCACGCGCCTCGCTCTCATCGATCACGTCACGAGTCCCACGGCCCTGGTCTTGCCCGTGGCACGACTCGTGAGTGAGCTCCGGGCACGCAACGTGGAGACTCTCGTGGACGGTGCACACGCGCCGGGAATGGTCCCGTTGCGATTGTCGGAGCTGGGCGCGGCTTACTACACCGGCAACGCGCACAAGTGGCTGTGCGCGCCGAAAGGAGCTGCCTTCCTGCATGTGCGCCGGGATCGACACGAGGACCTGCATCCCACGGTGATCAGCCATGGCTACGGCGCGGGCTTTCAGGCTGAATTTGACTGGACGGGCACTTGCGATCCCACGCCGTGGCTTTGCATTCCGGAGAGCCTGCGCTTCGTGGGCTCACTGCTGCCCGGCGGCTGGCCGGAAGTGATGGCTCGCAATCGAAGCCTTGCATTGCAGGCGCGGGCTCTGCTCCTGCAAGCCCTGGGTATAGCCGTCCCGTGTCCGCCGCAAATGATCGGCTCGATGGCGTCCATTCCCATGCCCGTACCGGCCGGCGGCTCGCCCGTGGACCGACTCGACCTCAAAGGCCTGCACGCGTGGTTCCGCGATCGGGGTGTCGAGACCTGGCTCTATGACCAGCCCCGAGCGCTGCTGCGCATCTCCGCTCAGCTCTACAACGACGTCGATCAGTTCGAGGTGCTCGCGCGACTGCTCGTGGAAGCAGTACATGGCCGCTGAGCGCGGCGGCCGCGCCATTCAGCCTCGGCTCTACGCCTTCGACACCTCGATGGTCGTGTTGAGCCTCGTCGTGGGTATCGGCATATTCCGTACGCCGGCGATCGTTGCGAGCGCCGCGGCCGGCACGTTGCTCTTCTTCGTGGCGTGGATCGCGGCCGGCCTCGTGAGCCTCGTCGGCGCGCTGGTCTTCGCGGAGATCGGCGCACGCCATGCACGGGCCGGCGGCTACTACCGTGTGGTCGCAGACTGCTATCACCCGCAGCTCGCCTTCATGCTGAACTGGGCGCAGACGCTCATGCAGGGCGCGGGCGCTGCGGGCGTCGCTTTCATCGGCGCCGAGTACCTCGTGCCGGTGCTGCTGCCGCCGGAATGGCGCGGCACACAGGCTCCGCTGGCGCTCGCGTGCGCCTTGATGGTGCTGCTTCTCGCCCTCAACTATCGCGGCATCAGGCTCGGTGCAAGCACGCAGAACGTGCTCTCGCTGCTCAAGATCGTGATGATCGTGGGACTTGCGGTCTGTGCCCTGTGGCTCGCACCGCGCACACCCGTAGCGCCGCCCGCCTCGACCGGACCCTGGATGCCGCGTTTGGCCTCGGCGCTCGTGCCTTGCTTTTATGCTTACGGCGGCTACCACATGACGATGAATCTCGGCGCGGACCTTCGCGATGCAGCGCGACGCTTTCCGGTCGCCATCACGGGAGGCATGCTGCTCGTGGTCGGGCTGTACCTGCTGCTCAATCTCGCGTACGAGAGCGTGCTCGGGACCGGCGGCATCGCGGGCTCCAAGCTGGTTGCAGCTGCTCTCTCCCGAGCGACCTTCGGGCCCTTCGGCGCGCTCGTGGTGTCGATCGCCGTGTGCCTCTCGGCTGCGGGGTTCGTGAATGCGACGATTCTGCAGATGCCGCGCACCTTCTACGCCATGGCGGAGGACGGCGTTCTGCCGCACACCTTCATGCGAGTGAATCCGCAGACCCAGGTGCAGGAAATCGGGCTCGCATTCTTCGGCGCGACCATGCTGGTGCCCGCCGTGCTGCTTGGCTCGTTCGAGAAGCTACTGGACTACGTGATCTTCACGGATACCCTGACGCTGGCCGTCGTGGCCTCGACCATCTTCGTGCTGCGGCGGCGGCAGGGCCGGAACGCCGCCTTTGCGATGTGGGGTTATCCGTTGCTGCCGGCCTTCTACATCATCTGTCTGCTGTGCGTCGCTGCGCGCGTACTTGCCCTGGAGCCGGTACTTGCACTGACCGGGGTAGCCATCTTTCTCACGGGCTGGCCGCTCTTTCGCCTCGGGCGCCGGCTGTTCGCGCGCGCCTGAGTCGCTCCGGCGCGCTACTTACGCACGGATGGCGTCGGCTCCCAGCGCGAGGCCGCCTGCAGAAACTGCAGCGTCTCATCACCCGCCGCGGCGTTGCCCGGAGGAAAGTAGCTGAGCTTGACGATCACGGTGTCGGTTTGCGGATCGACGAATATGCTCTGTCCCTGCAGACCCCGCGCCATGAAGGCCTGCGAGCCGACCACCAGCCACCATTGGTGGTGGTAGGCGAAGGCAGGCTCAGTCGGGTCCGCCACCGGTCGCTCCTGCGGCTGCGTCGATTCCTCCACCCACGCTTGCGGCACCAGTTCACGATTGCCCGCCCGACCGCCCCGCAGCATCATGAGCCCGAGCCGCACGTAGTCCCTGGCGACCGCGTTGAAGCCTCCGCCGGCGAACTCACGTCCGACACCGCTCGGACCATCGAGCATCCATGCTCCATAGGACTCCATTCCTGCCGGCTTCCACAGCTGCTCCGTCATGAATCGCGTGAGACTCTGGTGCGTCGCGCGCTCGAGCACCCAGCCCAGGACGCAGCTCTCGAAGGTCGAGTAGCTGAAGTGCTCACCTGGCGGGTAGGCACGCGTCATCACGCGGGCGAAATCCGCGAAGCGCGCACGCTGCTCCACGAAGGAGTCTTCGAATGCCGTGGAGAGCAAGTCCGGGTACCTCGAGGCGTAGACCTCGTGGTAGTTCGCGCCGGAGCGCATCTGCAGCGCATCACGCAGCTTGACACCATCGTAGGCACTGTTCTTGAGCTCGGGGACGTACGCCGTGATCTGATCGTCGAGTGAATGAATCGCTCCCCGTGCGAGCGCGACGCCGATGAGCATCGAGGTGATCGACTTCGCCATGGAGAAAGAGATGAAGTGACTCTTGTCGTCCGTCAGGTTGCGATACGTCTCGAAGACGATCTTCCCGTGCTTGACGACGATCAGCGCATTGGTGAAGGTGCGTTCGAGCACCTCATCGGCACGGTGCGCCTTGCCGTCATACTCATAGCTGAAGTCGAGTTTGGCCTCGGCGCGCGGCAACACCCAGGGCTTTCCCGAGGCCTCTACGCGGCTCGTTGGAAACAGCTCCTCGACATTGTGAAACGTGAGGACATTCACGTCGCCGTCGAGCCAATGGCGGCGGGCATTCTGTAGCCCCGCAGAGTCCTGCGCGTACGCGGCGCCGGCGGCTTGGAGCACGAGCGCGAGCCCGAGTCCCACAAAGGTTCTCAATGACATCCGACGCTCCGCTGTGTGGACTCCGATCATGGCGCTACGCATGCAATCGCATTCTAACGTGGCCAATTGCTGGAACTGCGTTTTTCATGGCCGATCGACGCGCGCTCGGGCGAGTGATTGCGCGCCTGTACCATCCGCCAAATGCGGGTAAGATCGCGCAGGCACTGGCAGCGCCGTAGGTCTCAAGTATCGTGTCCGAGTCGCACCCTCTTCCACGGAATCCGGATGCCCCACGCCCCTGGGATGCGCGGCTTGCGCGGTATCTGGTGACCCCGCTCAAGAGCGGCCCGATCACGCCCAACCATCTGACTACGCTGCGGCTCGGTATCGGTCTTGCTGCTGCCGCGGCCTTCATGCGTGGAAGTTACGCAGGCTTCAACGTGGGCGCCCTGCTCTTGATCTTGTCGAATTTCGTCGATCACGCGGATGGCGAGCTCGCCCGCATCAGCGGAAAATCGAGTCGCTTCGGACACTGTTACGATCTCGCATGCGACGCCACGGTCACAATTCTGGCGTTTGTCGCCATGGGTGCCGGCGCTGCCGCTGCACCGACAGCAGTGTCGCCGGTGATACTCGGGGCGGTCGCCGGCACCGCCATCACCGTGATCTTTTTCCTGCGCATGCGCCTAGAGGAGCTTGGCGGTAAGGCGGCAAGTCGGCAGCCGGCGCTTGGCGGCTTCGAGGCAGAGGATGTGCTGTACTTGTTGCCGATCGTTACATTGTGCGGCGCCGTTAATCCGCTCTTGCTTGCCGCTTCGATCGGGGCTCCGTTATTCGCAATATGGGTGGCGATTGACTACCGTAGGTTCAGCGTCACTTCGAGGTCGAGCGCGGCCTGACCACTAAGGCCTCAAGTTCGAAAGCGCGCGATTTGCTTATTGGGGAACAACGTATCGATACGGCTGTGGGGCCGGACGCTTCCGAGCTGATAGCGGCGCATCTGCCTGCAATCGACCTCGAGCCGCTCAAGCGCCGCTTCGCGCAGCAGGGAGCGTTTCTCTATCTTCCCGAGTTCTTGACCAGCGAGATTACCGCACATTTGGTCGCTGCGGCGGATGCCGCGGCTGGCGCCCTCAACCGCAATTATCTTCCGCGCCACAAGCAGGGGGGAAGCGTGAGCCGCTACGCGCTCGATCGGGTCGCTCCGTTCGTGGGCGCACTTTACCGCGCGCCGACGATGATCGCGTGGCTGCAGGAACTGGCGGGTGAGCCCCTGCAGACCTCACCCGCAAATGATCCCCACGCCTATGCGTTCTATTTTTATACCCGCCCGGGCGACCACATCGGCTGGCACTATGACACATCGTATTACGCCGGCCGTCGCTACACGCTGTTGCTCGGAGTCCTCGATGAGTCCTCATGCCTTCTGCAGTACCAGCTGCACACGCGCGAGAAAACGCGGCAGGTAGAGTCCGGTGCGATCAAGATCGCCCCGGGCGGGCTCGTATTCTTCGACGGCGACAAGCTGCGTCATCGGATCACTCCGCTCGGGTCGGGCGAGCGGCGGATCTCGTTGACCTTCGAGTATGTCACCGATCCCACCATGCATCCCTGGGGACGCTTGGTGTCCAATATGAAGGACGCGGTTGCGTATTTTGGCTTCCGGCAGGTGTTTCTCCGCCAGCTGCGCCGCATCAGGCCCGGGCGGGCACCGGATGCGCAGCCATGAAAAGAGCCTCCCTATTGCTGCTGTCGGGCGGCGCGCTGCTGTTCATCGCGCTCATCCTCTCGCACGGCATTGCCGCGGTATCCGCAACTCTGGCGCTTGCCGGGTGGGGAATAATCCTGGTCGCGCTGTTTCACGCGCTGCCGCTCGCAATCGATGCCGCCGCGATCAGCGTGCTGTTTCCGCGCCGTCCGCTGCGCGGTTCTTGGCTCGACGTGATACTGGCCCGCTGGCTCGGGGAATCTGCGAATAGCTTGATGCCTTTCGGTCAGGTCGCCGGGCCCGTGGTCATGGCGAGGCATCTTTGGCGGCGCGGCCTTCCAATGCAGGACGCGGTCGCCGCGATCACGGTGAGCACGACACTGCAGGCGTTCGCGCAGCTCGCCTTCGCCCTGATGGGCGTAGCGTTGCTCGGTTTTCATGCGCAGCTGCACTTGTCAAGTGCGCTGACTTTGCCCCTGGTTGTGGCGAGTGCCGTGGTGGCGCTCACGGCGACTGCTTTCTACGTGCTCCAGCAGCGCGGCCTGTTCGCGCGATCGCTACGAGTGATCGCACGAATTGCGGCTCGCCATGATTGGTCCGCACTCTTGGATCGAGCCGAGGCCATCGATGTTGCAATTCGGGACACCCGTAGCACGCCACGGGTGTCCGCCTGCTTCTCGCTGAACCTGCTCGGATGGATTGTCGGAACGGGCGAGGTGTACCTCATACTGCGCCTGCTGAGCGCACCGCTCAGCTGGAGCATCGCCCTATTGCTCGAAAGTGTGGGACAGGCGATCCGCGGGGCGGCATTCGCCGTTCCCGGTGCACTTGGGGTGCAGGAGGGCGGCTACCTGCTGCTTGCGCCGCTCGCAGGCATAACTCCCGACACGGCGCTTGCGCTGTCACTAGTCAAGCGCGCTCGCGAGATCCTGCTCGGGGTCCCGGGATTGGTGGTTTTCCATGCCTCAGAGCGCAATTGAGCGCCGGGCGGCAGCCGAGCGTGCGCAAAACGGCCGCGCAGCGTTGCCATAACTATGATATTTCTCATGCCTTAGCTTCAAAGGGGGAATATGCGCGCCATCATACTGGCCGCGGGCCGAGGCCTGCGGATGCGGCAGCCTGCGGACCAGCAGATCCCGAAATGTCTGCTGCGCTTCGGTGGGATGAGCCTCCTTGAGAGACACCTGACACTCCTTACGCGATTGGGGGTCCACGAGGTAGTGCTCGCTTTGGGTTTTCGGCACGAGCTGGTCCGGACCGAGCTCGAGCGCCTGCCCCTGCAGCCGGAAATCGTGCTGAACGAGGCGTTCGACCTCGGCAGCGTCCTCACGGTCCATACGGCGGCGGACGCCCTGACGCGCGGCGGCGACGTTCTGCTGATGGATGCCGATGTGCTTTATCACGAGCACATTCTGCAGCGCCTCATCGCAGGCGCGCGGCCGGTCAATCGGCTGCTGATTGATGCGGAGTTCGAGACCGGGGACGAGCCCGTCAAGGTCTGCGTGCTGGATGGAGTCCCGATCGAACTGCGCAAGCAGCTCGTGCCCAGCTTGCAATATGACAAGATCGGCGAATCGGTCGGCTTCTTTCGCTTCGATGAGTCGGGCGCACGCCGACTCGCATCGTTGGCGGCTGACTATGTCGCCAGCTCGCGTGCCCAGTTGCCGCACGAAGAGGTCGTCCGTGATCTATTGCTCGAGCGCAGTCACCCTTTCGAGGTAATCGAAGTCACGGGCCTGCCCTGGATTGAGATCGATTATCCCGAAGACGTCTCCCGTGCCGAGCGTGAGATCCTGCCGCAGCTGCAGGTCGCAGTCGAAGGATGACCATTCCGCCCGCACCGTGAAGAGCGGGTATGCGGCGCTTTGGACAGGAAGCCGGAACCGAGCGAGATGTCCGGTCGCTGCTTACGTTTGGCTGCGGCAGTAGTTGCAGCCGCATACTGGGCAGAGGCCGCGGCGCAGGTACCAGGCACGCAGACTCAGGTTCCTGAGACGCAGTTGCCCGCGCCCCCAGCCGCTCCGGCGCCGGAGAGCGGCTTGAAGCGCTGGTTCAATCCGGCCACGGCGCCCTTCCTTCCGATCCCGGAGATCAGTGCGGATCCGAACAGCGGCACGACGATCGGGCTCATTCCGACCTGGTTGGTCACCGACGAGAACCATGATATCCGGCGCATTGTCGCGCCGGACGTCATTTACAATCCCTATTTCGGCTACGGCATGCATGCGCGCATCTATGCCTATCCATCGGCCGATGAGCAGTGGTCCATCACTGCGGGGATCAAAGAGCACGTAGAAAGATCCTTGATCGCGCAGTTCCAGGACGGACGCTTGCGCAACTCGCGCTGGTCTTTCTCGACGGTCGCACTCTACGATCGGGATGGGACGCCGAGGTTCTTCGGAATCGGCAACGACTCGCCCTTCAGTGCCCAAACGAACTACACCAACGAGCAGGAGATGCTTCAGGTGCAGGTGGGGCTGAACCTCGATCGTGCCTGGCAGCTGCAGTATACGGCTCGCCTGCGCGTGGTGGATGTACTGCCGGGCACGTTGCCGAGCATCCCCTCAATCGAGACTCTCTTCCCAACGGTCAACGGGCTGGGGACAACGAAGGCATTCATCAACCGCTTGGCCATCGTCTATGACTCTCGAGACGACCTTACCGTGCCGCGCAGCGGTATGGAGTGGGTTGGCTATGTGGGAGTTGCCAACCGCGAGCTGTTCAGCGGCTTGCTGTACAGCGAATTCGGCATCGACGGCCGCATCGACTGGCCGGTTACACGCAATGCCGTGATCGCAGCGCATGCATCACTCCGCTATATGCCGAGCGCCGACCAGGCGCCTTTCTGGGCTCTCAGCAACCTTGGCGGAGGACAAAGCGAGATCGGGGGCGAGCAGCCTCTGCGCGGCTACGGCGCCGGACGCTTCTATGACCGTAACTCGGTTTCCGCCAGCGTGGAGCTGCGCCAGAGAGTGCTGTCGATGCACATCGTTTCGACGCACCTCGTTGTGGAGGCTGGCCCTTTTGTCGATGTCGGGCGTGTGTTTGAAGACCTGGGCACCTGGCCGCTGTCACACCTGCACACCGTCGGCGGTCTCGCCTTCCGCGGCGTGGCCAGACCCTTCGTCGTCGGCTACGTCGATGTCGGTTACGGTAGTGAGGGTGCGGCGGTCTTTACGGGCATCAATTATCCGTTTTGACCTGAGCGCCCGTTACCAATGGTGTCTCTGGCCCGTTCGTGACCCCAGCGATGCCCCCGTGTCTTCCGCTCAGCGGACTAGCGATATAGGCCGACTAACCACTATACTGTGTTTTTATACAGTACCAGCGTTATGGCGGGACTACCGTTGATGACGCACTTGCCTCGGAGGCATCTGAGATGGCTAGAACGCGCAGGAATAGGCTGCCGAAGTACGTTGAGCTGAACCCTCACAACTGCACTTACTACTACAGAAATCCCGCAATGCTGGAAAAGGCGAGGCTCGGTAAGAACGAACAAGAAGCTGTCCGAGTCGCCTGTGCACTCAACGCCCGTTATCGCATCCAATGCGAACACGAAGCCTCTCGCTTGGATCACTCCGTCAATGTCGGTGGTGTGACTTTCTCGGATGCGTTCGGCGCCTTTACTGAAAGGTACATATCCGACTACAGCTTGAAATCAAGCACAGCTCAGTTACTTCGTCAGCGACAGCGACGCCTCACCGAGGCGTTCGGCGCAACTCAGGTGGCAATGATCAACACGCAGATGCTTCGGGAAGCGATATCGCTCGGAAGTCAGTTCGAGCAGAGCAAGCTCAAGACCATGCTGCTGCGCTTCTTTCGGTACGCGAAATCCACCGGCATCTATCCCTCGCATTTGGCGAATCCGGTTGACGACCTGTTTGTCGACCCCCTTCCCCACAAGCGTCGCCAGCGAATGACGATCGAACAGTTCAACGCCATCCACGCCGTTGCACCGGAATGGTTGCAATGGCTGATGACCTTAGCGTTCCATCTCGCCCTGCGACGCGTTGACCTTGTGAGCCTGCGCTTCGATGACGTGGTCGGCGACCGGATCATCAGTCTGATTCGAAAGACGGACACGCGAGCGCGTGATACCGAGGCAACGAGCGTGGACTTTCCGATTCACCCCGATGTGCGTGCCGTGCTCTTGGCAGCCCGTCGCTCGAGCCTTCGAGTTGGCCGATGTCCCTTCATCGTTCATCGCGAACCGGCGCGGAGAACACAGAGGGCTAGCGACGCGCTTGAAGGGCGCCGCATGGAGCATCCCGCCCAAGTCCTTCCGGAATATGCATCGAAGGCCTTCCGTAAAGCTCGTGACCTGGCCAATGACCAGGATCATCTCTTCGAGGGGGTGAGCGTCAGACAGATGCCGACGTTGCATGAAATCCGGGCGCTCTCATCACACCTCTATGCAACCGCCGGCTACCGGCTCGAGGCCGTTCAAGAACTGATGGCGCACACGGATCCGGACATGACGCGAGCGTACCAAACAGGCCACGCACGCAAGGTGCTACGCGTCGAAATGGTGCTGCCGTATCACGTGCCAAAGCACGATCACGGCGTGAGAGAGGAGCCCGCCACCTATAAGCCAAGTGGTTCGTCGGAACGTCAGGAGATATTTCCTGAGAATTCCCTGACGGAAAATCGCCGCGCAGCGTAAGTATCTATGTACAAAGGAATTTTGGAGCGGGAAACGAGACTCGAACTCGCGACCCCAACCTTGGCAAGGTTGTGCTCTACCAACTGAGCTATTCCCGCCCACTCCGAGACGGAACTGAAAATTGTAGGGTCGCCAACTGCGAAGTCAAGGAATGCGTCACTGCTCGCGCAGTTGCGGCCATGCGGCGCGCAGGTAGGCGACCATGGAGACGAGGGTCAAGGCTGCCGCGAGCACGGTTAGGGCGAGCCCGATTCGGTAGGTGGGCAGTCCGAAGAGGTTCCAGCGGTACAGCATCATCGCAAGTCCGACGATCTGCAGAATGGTCTTGTACTTGCCGAGCAGCGACACGGCGACCTTGCGGCGTTGGCCGAGCTCCGCCATCCACTCGCGCAGCGCCGAGATCGCGATCTCGCGTCCGATAATGACCGCGGCCGTCAGCACCACGATCGGGTGGTGATCCGCCGCGACCAGGAGCACGAGCGCCGTCGCAACGATCAGCTTGTCCGCGACCGGATCGAGAAACGCGCCCAGCCGCGAGGTCTGCCCGAGCCGGCGGGCGAGATAGCCGTCCAGCGAATCGGTGATCCCGGCGGCCGCGAAGATCAGACCCGCTGCCGGATTGGACCAGTGATACGGCAGATAGTAGGCGATCACGACGAGCGGAATCGCTGCGATCCGCACCCACGTGAGCATGTTCGGCAGGCTTGTCGCCACGGAGACGCGAGCGGCTGCAGGCTTGGAACTATTCACAAGTTCGGGAGGCACAGGTAGGTCCGTCCAAAATCCGAGCCATTGCGCGGCGCGGGCACTGCCTAGGCGCCCGGGTGGAGATGGTCGTAAATGCTCCGCGCGAGCGCAGCGCCGATGCCTTCGACTTGCTCGAATTCTGCCATAGCGGCACGCATGACACCCTGCAAACCGCCGAAGTGCTTGAGCAGGGCGCGCCGCTTGGCCGGCCCGAGGCCCGGGATGGCCTCGAGCACGGACTCGCTGTAGCGGCGCGCGCGCCGGCGCCGGTGGCCGCTGATCGCGAAGCGGTGCGCCTCGTCGCGCACGCGCTGGATCAGACGTAGCGCCGGCGAGTGCGGCTCGAGCGTCCGGGGAGCCGCGCCGCCGTGGATGAAGAGCCGCTCCTGTCCCGGCCGGCGGTCGGGTCCCTTCGCTACACCCACCAGAGTCACGTCCTCGAATCCGAGGCTCGCGAGCACACCATGCACTTCGTTGACCTGACCGAGACCGCCATCGATCAACAGCAGATCCGGAGCCGGGATCTCGCCATCGCGCACGCGCCTGTAGCGCCGCTCGAGCGCTTGCCGCAGCGCTCCATAGTCATCCCCGGGCGTCACGCCCGTGATGTTGAAGCGCCGGTACTCCTTCTTGAGCGGGCCCTCGGCACCGAACACGACACACGAGGCCACGGTTCCCTCCCCGCCGGTGTGACTGATGTCGAAGCATTCGATGCGCGTGGGAAGCTCGGGAAGATCGAGCTCTTCCGCGAGGGCCGCGAGCATCTCCTCCGCGCCCTGGCGCTGGGCGAGCCGCATGCGCAGCGCCTGCGTGGCGTTTTCCTCACCGAGCTCGATCCACTTCGCCGCGATCCCGCGCTGTGGGTGCCGGATCGTCAGATCGCGACCCGACCGCTCGCGCAGCACCTGCGCGAGTGCCTCGGCATCGGGAAGCTCGCGGCCGACGATCACCTCGGATGCAGGCTCCTGGCTCGCATAGTATTGCAGCATGAACGAGCGCAGCGCTTCCTCCGGTTCCGCGAGCGTCGCCCGCGGGAAGTAGCTGGTGGTGCCGAGATTGCGCCCGCCGCGTACGAGCATCACGCTCACCGCGTATTCGCCCGGCTCGCCGATGAGCGCGAACACATCCGCATCGCGCTCGCCTTCGGCCGTGACGATCTGCTGCGCCTGGATGCGCTTGAGCGCCGCAAGCTGATCGCGCAGGCGCGCGGCGCGCTCGAATTCCAGCCGGCTGGCCGCCTCCTCCATGCGCAGCTGCAGCTCGGCGTTCACCTCGCCGCTGCGACCCTCGAGCACTTTCACGGCGCTCGCCACATCCTGTGCATAGGCTTCGCGATCGATGAGCCCGACGCAAGGTGCCGAGCAGCGGCCGATCTGATGCTGCAGGCATGGCCGGCTGCGATTGGCGAAGAACGTATCGCTGCAGTTGCGGATCAGAAATAGCCGCTGCAGACCGTGCAGCGTCTCGCGCACCGCGCCGGCGCTCGGGAAGGGGCCGAAGTAGCGGCCGGGCAGGTTGCGCGCACCGCGGTAGAAGGCGAGTCGCGGAAAGTCGTGATCGGCACAGAGCCAGATGTAGGGAAAGCTCTTGTCGTCCCGCAGCACGACGTTGAAACGCGGTTTGTGCTCCTTGATGAGGTTGTATTCAAGGAGCAGCGCCTCGGTCTCGGAGTTCGTCACGGTCACTTCGATGGCCGCGATCTGCTGCACGAGAGCCTGGACCTTCGGCGCGACGTTACTGGCGCTGAAGTAGGTGCCCACCCGGTCGCGCAGGTTGCGGGCCTTGCCGACATAGAGCAGCTCGCGCTCGGGCCCGTACATGCGGTACACGCCCGGGCGCCGCGGCAGCGCGGCCACGTACTCCTTCGCAGCGAAGCGCGGTCGACTCATGGGCGTCGGCGTGTTGCGCCTCGCGGCAGCTCGGCCAGCTCGGCCAGCTCGCAGGCGCGCTCGAGCACGGCGCCGAACATCTCCTCCGTCAGGCGTTTCGTCTGAGTGTTGTAGCGGCTGCAATGATAAGAGTCGAGCAGATAGCGTCCCGTCGGCAGGTGGTGCTCCGCGCCGTGTGCGAACTGGAGTGCCGAGCGCTTCAGGTGCAGCGCCATGAGCACGGCATCGTGCGCGATGCGACCCAACGCAACCAGCACGCGCGCATCCGCGCAGCGGCGGAGCTCCGCCTCGAGGTAGTCGTTGCAGCGGCGGATCTCCCCGGGCAGGGGCTTGTTTTCCGGCGGCGCGCACTTGACCGCGTTCGTGATGCGCGTGGCGCGCAGCTGCAGCGCATCGGTCGCGCTGCGCGATTCGGGCCGCGTGGCGAGCCCCAGTCGATGCAACGTCTGGTAGAGGAGGATGCCTGCGAAATCCCCAGTGAACGGCCGCGCGGTGCGGTTGGCACCGTGCAGGCCCGGTGCGAGTCCCACGAGCACGATGTGTGCTCCCGCCTCCCCGAACGGGGAGACGGGGCGGCACCAATAGTCGGGGTGTCGCGCATGTGTCTCCGCAAGGTATGCCGCCAGACGCGGGCAGCGCTTGCAGTCCGGATCGTAAATGGAGCGGTCGAGGTCACGGGGCGCGCCGCGGCCGCCGCCTCGGGCTTTCGCGCGGCCCGCGCTCTCAGTCATCCATGTGCCGCACGACCGCGGCAGCAAATCCGGAGCAGCTCATGAGCTTCGCACCGGGGATCAGACGCTGGAGCGCTTCCTCGACATTCTTGCGTCCCGCAAGCTCGCGTTTGGGCACACGGATCGCCTCGCGCAGGCGCGCCAGGTCGTAAGTGAGCTCCTTGTTGGCAATCGTGCGCGCAACACCCTTCACGATGAGATCCGCCGCCTCGCTCCACTTCAGGTAGCGCAGCATCATCTCGGCGGACAAGATGAGCGAGCCCGGATTGACGCGGTCCTTGCCCGCAAAGCCAGGCGCAGTGCCATGCGTGGCTTCGAATACCGCGGGGCCATCCCCGATGTTGCCCCCCGGGGCAATGCCGATGCCGCCGACTTGGGCCGCCAGGGCATCGGAGATGTAATCGCCGTTGAGATTCAGCGTCGCAATCACGTCGTACTCTTCCGGTCGCATGAGCACCTGCTGCAGGAAGTTGTCGGCGATCACGTCCTTCACCACGATCTCGTGCCCGCTCAGCGGATTCGTGAAGGAGAGCCAGGGACCCCCACCGATCTCGCGCGCTCCGAATTCCTCCGTCGCCAGGCGATAGCCCCAGTTGCGGAAGGCGCCTTCGGTGTACTTCATGATGTTGCCCTTGTGCACCAGCGTCACCGAGACGCGATCATTGTCGATCGTGTACTGGATTGCCTTGCGGATCAAACGCTGGCTGCCTTCCTTCGAGACTGGCTTGATGCCCAGCCCCGAGCTCGCCGGAAAACGAATGCCGGTCACCCCGAGTTCGTGCTGCAGAAAGGCGATGAGCTTGTGCACTTGAGGCGAGCCCGCCGGCCACTCGATACCGGCATAGATGTCCTCGGTATTCTCGCGAAACACCACCATGTCGGTGAGGCTCGCATCGAGCATCGGACTTGCCACGCCGGGAAAGAAGCGGATCGGGCGCACGCAGGCATACAGATCGAGCGTCTGACGCACAGCGACATTGAGTGAGCGGATGCCCTCCCCCACCGGAGTCTCGAGCGGACCTTTGATGGACACCACGAAATCGCGCAGCACCTGCAGCGTCTCGTCCGGAAGCCACTCCCCGTAGATGCGATTCGCCTTGGCGCCCGCATAGACCTCCATCCAGCGCAGCTTGCGGCGTGCGCCGTAAGCCTTGTGCACGGCGGCATCCACCACGGTGAGCATGGCCGGCGTCACGTCGATGCCGATGCCGTCTCCCTCGACGAACGGGATGATCGGGTTATCAGGAACGGTGAGCGACGTGTCGGCATTGACGGTGATCCGGGCACCGTCCGCCGGCACGAGGATGTGATCGTAATGCACGGAATCTCCGCTACGCCGGCGCTCGCGTATGCCGCGTGTCAATCCCGCGGGGCGGCGTTCGCGGAACGGCTCGTGTGATTGCGCTCCGCGATGCGCAGCGCCAGCTCGAGTGCCTGTTCGTAGTTCAAGCGTGGATCGACGGTCGAGCGATACGCCCGCTGCAGGTCGGCCTCCGTGAGGCCGCGTGCCCCTCCGGTGCACTCGGTCACGTCATCTCCCGTGAGCTCGATGTGCACGCCGCCCAAATAGGAGCCAAGTTCCTCGTGAATGCGGAACGCGAGATCGATCTCCTTGAGGATGTTCTCGAAGCGCCGCGTTTTCAGTCCGCCTGTCGTCGTCTCCGTATTCCCGTGCATGGGGTCGCACACCCACAGAACCGACTGTCCAGTCTGCCGCACGGCCTGGATGAGCGGGGGCAGCCGTGACTCGATGTCCTTGGCTCCGAAGCGATGAATGAACGTCAGTCGCCCCGGTTGATTCTGGGGATTCAGAGTCGTGACGAGTCCCTGGGCCCATGCCGCATCCATGCCGGGGCCGATCTTGACGGCAACCGGGTTGCTGATACCACGAAAGTACTCGACGTGCGCACCGTCGAGCTGCGCCGTGCGCATGCCGATCCAGGGCATATGAGTTGCAAGGTTGTACCAGCGCTGCTGCCGCGGAATGAAGCGGGTCTGCGCCTGCTCGTATAGCAGCAGCAGCCCTTCGTGACTCGCGTAGAACTCGAGCGTGGTGGCCTCGTGCACTGCGCGCCCGCTGATGCCCTCGAAGAAATCGAGCGCGTCGGCGATCGAATCGGCGATGCGATGGAAGGCTTCCTTCAACGGGGAGTGCTTGACGAAGCCGAGGTCCCAGTATTCCGGGTGATGCAGATCGGCGAATCCGCCGTCGATCAGCGCCCGCACGAAGTTCAGAGTCAGCGCCGCGCGCTCGTAGCCGCGCAGCAGCAGGTTGGGATCCGCGGCGCGCGCCTCTGCCGTGAATTCCGGCCGATTCACCAGGTCACCGCGAAAGCTCGGCAACGTGACGCCGTTGCGCGTCTCGCTGTCCGCGGAGCGCGGCTTCGCGTACTGCCCGGCGATACGCCCGACACGCACGATCGGCTTCTTGAGTCCGTGCAGCAGCACGAGGCTCATCTGCAGCAGGATCTTCAGCTTCTTCGCGATCTGATCGGACTCGCAGTCCGCGAAGGTCTCCGCACAGTCTCCGCCTTGCAGCAGGAAAGCCTGACCGCGCTGCGCCGCTGCGAGGCGCTCGCGCAGCGCATCCACTTCCCAGGACACGACGATCGGCGGCAGCCGCGAGAGCTGCGCGACCACGCGCTCCAGCTCCGCCGCATTCGCGTAGCGAGGCTGCTGCTGAGCCGGCTTCGAATGCCAGCTCGCGGGGTGCCAGGAGCTCGTGTCGGGAGAGCGCATGATGAAACCGGGTCCAGATAGCAAACCGGGCTCGCAGGTTACACCCTAGCACAGATCCGGGCACGTGCGCCCGGCGCTGGCGCTCGCATCGGCCGAGGAGCAGAATGCGCGGCCTTTCGAGCCGCGCGCGACGCGAGCTCTGAGGTGGTGTCATGCATCGTGTACTGATTCTGGGTGCCGGGAAGATTGGCGCCCTCATCTGCGGACTGCTCGCGGACTCCGATGCCTACGAGGTGCAGTTGGCAGATATGGACGGTGCGGCCGCGGAGGCCGTTGCCAAGGCTCACGGCTCAGCGCGCATCAAGAGTTTCCAGCTCGATGTCGCGGCCGATGCGGTCCTCGGGCGCCATCTGTTCGCCCACCCGGCCGACGCCGTCATCTCGAGCCTTCCTTATTACTGCAATAAGACGGTCGCCCAGGCGGCCCGCGACGCGGGCATGCATTACTTCGACCTCACCGAGGACGTCGAGGTCACGCGCGCCGTGCGTCAGATCGCAGCCGGCGCAGCGCAGGCCTTCGTGCCGCAATGTGGCCTCGCGCCCGGCTTCATCAGCATCGCAGCACACGAATTGATGACGCACTTCGATGAAGTGCGCACCGTGAAGCTGCGCGTGGGCGCACTGCCCCAGCATCCGAACAACGTCCTCAAGTACTCGCTCACGTGGTCCACCGAAGGACTCATCAACGAGTATGGCAATCCCTGTCAATCAATCGTCGAGGGGCGCACAGTCGAGGTGGCGCCGCTCGAGGGCCTCGAGGAGATCGAGATCGACGGCACACTCTACGAGGCATTCAACACCTCGGGTGGGCTCGGATCGCTCGCCGAGACGCACGGGCAGCAGATCGAGTCGATGAATTACAAGACCATCCGCTATCCCGGCCATTGCGCCCAGATGCGGCTGCTCATGAACGACCTCAAGCTCAATCACGATCGCGCGACTCTCAAGCGCGTGCTCGAGAACGCCGTGCCGCAGACGTTGCAGGACGTGGTCATCGTCTACGCAGCGGTGACCGGGCGCCAGGAAGGCGAGCTGCGCGAAGAGAACTACGTCAACAAGATCTATCCGCAGCTGATCGCCGCGCGGCTGTGGTCCGCGATTCAGGTTACGACCGCCGCCGGCATCACGTCCGTGGTCGATCTCGTCCTGCAGCGCCCGCAGCTGTACAGCGGCTTCGTGGCACAGGAGCAGTTCCGCCTGCCCGAGATCCTGGCCAATCGCTTCGGGCGCTTCTACGCATCGGGCGGCAGCAAGGACATCTCCGGCGAGGTGGTCGTTTCGGGCAAGGCCGGCAAGCAGCGGCGGCTGAAGGGTAGAGCAGCATGACCGACACGACCGCACTGCTTGCAAGGCTTGGCCTCTCGTCCTCGAATCCCGGCGCTTGCTGCGGCCCTGATGGCTGGTCGGCCGGGCGCGCCGCGCCCCTCATCGAGGTACACAATCCGGCGACGGGCGCGCGCATCGCGGAGGTGCGCAGCGCAGATCGCGAGGACTACGAGCGCGTGATGCGCGCGGCCGTGGCAGCCGCGGCCGAATGGCGCCTCGTGCCCGCCCCCAAGCGTGGCGAGCTCGTGCGCCTCATCGGTGAGGAGCTGCGCCGCTGCAAGCAGGATCTGGGCACGCTCGTGAGCCTCGAGAACGGCAAGATCCTGGCCGAGGGCCTCGGCGAAGTGCAGGAGATGATCGACATCGCCGACTTTGCCGTCGGCCAGTCACGCATGCTCTACGGGCTCACGATGCAGTCGGAGCGCAGCCAGCATCGCATGTACGAGCAGTGGCATCCGCTCGGCGTCGTGGGGATCATCAGCGCATTCAACTTCCCCGTGGCCGTGTGGTCCTGGAATGCCTTCCTGGCCGCGGTCTGCGGGGATGCCTGTGTCTGGAAACCCTCGCCGAAGACTCCGCTCTGCGCGCTCGCCGTGCAGCAGCTTTGCAATCGCGTGCTGCAAGCGCAGCGGGCGCCGGCCGTCTTTCAACTCTTCATCGATGCCGGCACGGAGCTCGCCACGCAATTCGTCGATGACCGGCGCGTTGCACTCGTCTCGTTCACCGGGTCGACCGCCGTCGGGCGCAAGGTCGGTGAACGCGTGGCCGCACGGCTCGGCAAGACTCTGCTCGAGCTCGGGGGCAACAACGCCATCGTCGTCGATGAGACTGCAAATCTCGACCTCGCGGTGCCCGCGATCGTGTTTGGAGCGGTAGGCACGGCCGGCCAGCGTTGCACCAGCACCCGGCGCGCGCTGGTGCACGAGGCGCGCCGCGCCGAGCTCGAGCGCCGCCTCGTGCACGCGTACGGCCAGGTGCGCATCGGCGACCCGCTCGCGTCCGACACGCTCATGGGGCCGCTGATCGATGCCCACGCAGTGCAACGCTTCGAAGCTGCGCTCGCCGATGCGCGGCGCATGGGAGGGGAGATTCTCTATGGCGGCCGGGTGCTCGAGAGGGCTGGCCACTTCGTGGAGCCGACGATCGTGCGCGCCACGAACGACTGGCCCATCGTGCAGGCGGAAACGTTCGCACCGATCCTCTATGTGATTCCCGTAGCCTCGCTCGCCGAGGGCATCGAGCGGCAGAACGGCGTTGCGCAGGGCCTCTCCTCGGCGCTCTTCACCGACAGCCTGCAGCATGCCGAGCTGTACTTGTCTGCGGTGGGCAGCGATTGCGGCATCGCCAACGTGAACATCGGTACCTCGGGAGCCGAGATCGGCGGCGCCTTCGGCGGTGAGAAGGACACGGGCGGAGGGCGCGAATCTGGCTCGGACGCCTGGAAGGCATATATGCGCCGTCAGACCAACACGATCAACTGGAGCCGCTCGCTACCCCTCGCCCAGGGTATCGAATTCAAGCTGGAGCGCTAAGCGCTGCACGCCCGCTTCGCCTCGCGCCACAGTAAATCCCACTCCTGCGCGGAGAGCTGCTGCAGCGTGAGCCCCCGCTCGCGCGCGGTGCGCTCCATGTGAGCGAAGCGCCTCTCGAACTTGGCATTCGCCGCGCGCAGCGCATTCTCAGGATCGACGTGCAGGTGGCGGCTCCAGTTGGCCAGCGCGAACAGCAGATCGCCCAGCTCCTCCGCGACGGCAGCATCGGGCGCCGCGCCTGCCGCCTCAGGCGGCCGAGCCTTAAGTGCCGCATCGAGCTCCTGCAGCTCCTCTATCAGCTTCGCGCGCACTGCCTCGGCATGCGGCCAGTCAAAACCGAGCCGTCCGGCGCGTCTGCCGAACTTGACCGCTCGCGTGAGCGCGGGCAATGCGCGCGCCACGCCCTCGAGCGCGCCGCTCTCGTGCCCGCGCCGTTGCGCGGCCGCCTGACGTTCCTGGTGTTTGTGCTCGTCCCACTGTTGCGCCAGAGCGCCCGCCGCGCCCTCGTGCGCGTGCTCGCGCTCGCGGAAGACATGAGGATGACGGCGCACCAGCTTGTCGTGGATGCCAGTCGCCACCTGCGCGAAATCGAACCAGCCACGCTCTTCGGCCATGCGCGCGTGAAAAACCACTTGAAACAGCAGATCACCCAGCTCGTCCCTGATGCGCTCCGGGTCGCCGCTCTCGACGGCATCGGCGACCTCGTACGCCTCCTCGATCGTATAGGGGGCGATCGTCGCGAAACTCTGTGCGCGATCCCAGGGACAGCCGCGCTCGCGGTCGCGCAGGCGCGCCATGAGCGCCAGCAGAGCTTCGAGTGCTTGCGCACTTGCAGTCATGGCGCGGGCTCGAGCGCGCAGAGCCGGTAAAGCGTCACGAGCATTCCGGCGGTGGCTCCCCAGATGTTGCGCTCGCCGTACGGAATGTCACACAGCTCGACCTCGGTATCGCCCTGCCCGAAGCTGAAGCGCCTGCGCCGCGCGCGGTGGTTCGCGGGCTGAAAGACGTAGGCGAGCGGCACCTCGAAGGTATCCTGCACCTCCTGCGAGTCGAGCAGCAGCTCGAAGCCCGGGCGCACGAAGCCGACGACCGGGGTCACACGAAAGCCGCTGATGACGATGTGGTCGGGTAGGTAGCCTACGACCTCGATGAAAGCCGGGTCGAGGCCGATTTCCTCGCGCGCCTCGCGCAAAGCCGCCGCACGCGGCCCGGTATCTTCAGGCTCCAGGCGCCCGCCGGGGAAGCTGATCTGCCCGGCGTGGTTGCGCAGCTGCGTCGCGCGCTGCGTGAGCAGTACCGTGGGCTCCGGTGCACGCTCGACGATCGGCATGAGCACCGCGGCCGGGATCGGATGCAGCGGGAAGTATGCGCGCAGCTTGCGGCTCTCATCGAGCGTGAGCCCCGGAATCAGCCAATCCTCGGGATCGTGTCGCGGCGCGCTGCCGGCCAGGCGTTGACGGATGCGCTCGCGCCAGTCGAGTGCGCCGGCGGGCCGCTCGCGCACGATGCCTGCCGCGCTTCCCTCCTGTACGCCCGATGTGCTCATGCATCCTCTGCCGATAGATTCAACCGCCCGAGCCCGCGCCGCCGCCCTTGATACCGCCGCGCGTGAGCTCCGCCGGATCGAGCAGCCGCGCGAGCTCCTCGCGCGAAAGATTGGTCATCTCGGCGGCCACTTCCCGGATGGGACGTCCCTCGGCATAGGCCTTCTTGGCGATCGCGGCGCCCTTCTCGTAGCCGATCACCGGATTCAATGCGGTGACCAGAATCGGATTGCGCTCGAGGGCCTCCGTGAGGCGCGCGCGATTGACGCTGAAACCGGCAATCGCGTCGTCAGCCAGCAGCCGCAGCACGCTCGCGAGCAGGCGGATGCTCTCGAGCAGGTTATAGGCGATGAGCGGCAGCATGACGTTGAGCTGGAAACTCCCGGACTGCCCTGCAAGCGTGATGGTCGCATCGTTGCCGATGACCTCCACGGCTGCCATGGCGGCCGCCTCCGGAATGACGGGATTGACCTTCCCCGGCATGATGCTGCTGCCCGGCTGCAGCGCCGGCAGCGCGATCTCTGCGAGACCCGCCAGGGGGCCGCTATTCATCCAGCGCAGATCGTTCGCAATCTTGAGGAGGCTCACCGCGAGCACCTTGAGCTGTCCGGACAGCTCAACCGCCGCATCCTGGCAGGACAGCGATTCAAAGTAATTGCGGCTCGGTCGAAACGCGAGTCCCGTCAGATTCGAGAGCTCCGCGCAGAACGCAGCGGCGAACTTGGGATGCGCGTTGATGCCCGTGCCGACCGCCGTGCCGCCCTGGGCGAGCGCGAGCAGCCGCGGCTCGACGCTCTCGAGCCGCGCATAGTCGTTCTCCATCTGCGTGCGCCAGCCGGACAGCTCCTGACCGAAGGTGATCGGCATGGCGTCCATGAGATGCGTCCGGCCCGTCTTCACCACGGAACCGATCTCGCGCTCCTTGACACGCAGCACCTCGCACAGGTGCTGTACGGCAGGCATCAGCTCCCCGTGTACGGAGAGCGCCGCCGCCACGTGAATCGCCGTGGGGATCACATCGTTGCTGCTCTGGCCCATGTTCACGTGATCGTTCGCATGGACCCCGCGGCCCAGTCGCCGAGCCGCGAGGTGCG
>Ga0335077_10002507_pt1 | contig 21938 bp, 21 predicted proteins | sample Lox_Sample_31_FD_207151 | JGI IMG/M metagenome (GOLD analysis project Ga0335077, IMG submission 207151) | Soil microbial communities from Loxahatchee National Wildlife Refuge, Florida, United States - Lox_Sample_3.1 | ecosystem: Environmental > Terrestrial > Soil > Wetlands | place: USA...
CGTCGTTCCCGAACCCCTCAACCTCGTCTTTCCGCCGACCGATGGAACGGAATTCTCTGGATCGGCGTGACCCCGTTCGCCCGAGAATCCCCGACTACGCCAAAAATTTCGGGTTCTCCGCCAGTTTTAAATAGAGAGCCTCCGTCCGGTCCACCATCGTCTGAACCGAGAACTCGGCCTCCATGAATCGGCGTCCCTCCATCCCCATCTTCGATCGACGCGCCGGGTCTTTCAACAGATTTAGGATCGCCTCGGCCAGGGCTTGGGGATCTCCCGGCGGAACCAGGAGGCCGGTCCGATCCGGAATTACCAGCTCCCGATTCCCCGTCACATTTGAACCGATCACCGGCACCCGCATCGCCAGCGCCTCGCGGAGGGAGCCCGGAAGCCCCTCGGAGACGGTGGTGCTGTTGACGCAGACGGACATGATCGCATAAAAGGCCTCCACGTCTTCACGGAATCCGGTGAAGGTAACCTTCGGAGCGATTTCCAGACGGCGGGTTCGTTGGGCCAGCCCGTCATACTCCTCCGGGCTTTTCCGGCCGATGCAAAAAAAATGAACGTTCGGCATCTGTTTTAATACGAGCGCCGCCGCTTCAACCAGAACACCGTATCCTTTATAAGGGCGCAGGTCGGCCACCTGCCCGACCACGGGCGTGTCCGGAGAAAGCCCGAATTCTTTCCGGACACGATCCGCCGAAACATCGGGATGGAACCGATCGAGATCCACGGCGCTGTAGATCGTCACCACCTTCTTTGGCGAAATGCCCGAGGCGATCAGACTCTCCGCCACCCCTTTCGATACCGCGATCATCCCGGCCACGGCCTTGTCCCACTTCCATTTGAGAAAGGGGTGGCGCCGCAGCGGAAAAGAAACCCGTCGCGTCGCCACCACGGGCGGTCCGGACCACCCTGCGGCCAGAACGGCCAGGGTGTGAGCCAGCGGCTTGTGCGTGTTGATGATATCGATCCCCCGTTCCTTGATCCATCGCCTCAAGCGCCAGACGGCTCCGAGGTCCCACTGACCCCGCATCCGGAGCGGGACCACGTTCAGGCCGGCGGCCCGCGCCTTTTCCATCAGATGGCTCCCGGGCTCGCATACGACGGTGACCGCATGGCCCCGGTCGGCCAGTCCGCGGCTCAGCAGGTAAACCTGATGATGGCTTCCGCTCCAGCCGACGCCGGAATTGATCTGTAGGATTCGAAGCGTTTTCATCATGGATCGGATGCGATCAGGAACATCTCCGCGGGAAATATCGTCCCCGAACAGGTCGCGTCCGGATTTTTAAATCTCGGAACGGTCCGCCGACACGGACCACAGCGATCTTCGGCCCTCGCCGGGCAAGCGGAAGATATAAAAGTCCCGCAAGCGAACGATATGGAAGGGGTCGTCGCCGGGGCGATTGACGGGGCGCCGGATCAACCTTCCCCAGAAATTGGCCTCGTATCCGGCCTCTTTCGAAAGTTGAACGGCGCGTTCGCAGCCGTTCCACCAAGGATAACAAAAATGCCGGACCCGATGACCGGGCAGCTTCTCTTCGATCCGTCGCTTTGAACCGTCGAGCTCCTCGATCATGGCCCGATCCGTCTCGGCCGAAGTGGCGTAGCGCCCCCCATCCCCGTGGGTGCTCCGGTAGTTTCGTACGATTTTAAAGAGCGTTCGGACGGAGCCCTTTTGCGAAAAAAAATCCTCTCCGTTTTGTTCCGCGACATACTGAACGCAAATTTCCCGGAGTTTTTCATCGTCAAAGTAGCGGGGCCGCCCGGAAAAAACCGATTGACTTTCGTAAAGCGGCATGCCGAAGCGTCCCCGGCGATCCCGGCGATCCCGACCCGCTTCCCGATAAACCGGAAAACTCAGCTTCGGAAGGGGCCCGTTTCGTTTCGGGCTATAAAAGTCGACGACCTTGGGCGAGATAAACACGCGCGCGTGGTTCAAACTGTGCGATTGGATATCGACCACCCCGTTTTGAAGCATCTCTTTCAGTTCCGACCAGGTGCAAAACCGGCGGGGACCGGTTACCCGATGCTTCCCCCCGGGTGGGAGCGCGTCGGATGCAGCCGGCGGGCGACTTTCTCCCTCAAGCGGTTCTTCCCCGATCAGCGCCGGGGCGATGAAGGCCACCGCTTTGTAGCCGTACCGTTTCAACAGAGGGTAGGCCACCGTCCAAAGCGTCGACCATCCATCGTCGAACGACAGGAGCACCGCCCGGTCCGGAACGGGGATCTCCCGCTTGAGCACCGCCAACAACTCGTCGGCCGTAAGGGTCCGGTATCCGTTCTGATGGAGATACTTGAGCCGCGACTCAAACGGCTCCGGTTCGACCGAATGAAACGTGAAGACCGGAACCTGCCCCTCCAAGGTCCGGAGCCGGCCGTCGTATACAAAACGAGGATACCCCCAATGAAAGGCCGCGGTCAGAGCCGGGATCTGTATTTTCCAGGCCTCCCACACCTTCTGAAGATAGGCCTTTGGGGTCGCGCCGTCCATAATCTCCCCACCTTATCAGAACGTCCGGACGGGGTCAAGGCGCGGTCCCGCCCCCCGGAACGGCCCGGTGGCGGATCGGAATGGTTGTTCACCCGGACCATGAGGCGCTCCGGGTCAATTCCCGGTCAATGAAAAATAAAAGGCCTCGGTCTTTTTGAGACGGATTTCCTCCGTAAATTCGGCCTCGATCCGTTTGCGGGCCGCCTCGCCCATTGCCTGCGAGCGCGGACGGTCGGACAGCAGGGCCGCGAGGCACTCCGCGAGATTCTCCGCATTCCCTTGCGGAATCAGATGACCCGTCACCCCTTCGACGATCGTCTCCGGAAGGGCCCCCACCGGGAAACCGACCACCGGTCGTCCGACCGCCATCGCCTCCAAGGCCGCGCGACAGGAGCCGTCCCGGCCGGAGGCCAACAGGACTGCGACGTCCATGGCGGCATAGATCTGCGGCAGGTCGCGATCGCGGTAACCGGTGAAGACCACGCAGCGTTCCAGGTTCAGCTCCCGGACGACCCGTTCGAGAACCGGCTGATGCTCTCCCCGCCCGACCAGAAGAAGGCGGATCGTCGGAAAGAACGTTTGAAGACGGGGCATCGTCCGGATCAACAGTTCGTGCCCCCGATGCGGCTGGAAACGGGCCACCATGCCCACCACCGGCGTCGTCATTTTGATTCCGAACTCGGCGCGGCCCAGCCGGGCTTCCGCATCGGAATGAAAGCGCGTTGTGTCCACGGCCCCGTGAATCACCGTCACCGGTTTCGGATCGATCCGATAAGTCCGTCTTAACCGTTCCCGGTCGTTTTCACAGATCGTCACGAACCCGTCGGTCAGGGATTCGTACAGCCAGGACCGGAAGGGCCGACGCTCGATCGTTCGCGGGTGATGAATCGTCCGGACGACAATAGGAAGAGCGCCCATCCCCCCACCACCGGCGGAGCCGGATGGAGCCTCCCCCTTCCCGACGCCCGCTCCCGCTCGCTGTTCAATACAGGTTGACCCTTTGGCCCAGCGGGCCGCCAGGGCCCCGATCCAATGATCGGTCGACTGATGCAGATGCAGTATGTCCGGCCGGTCCCGAATCAAAATCTCTTTGAGTCTCCGAACATCCAACCCGAACTGGACCGGATGCTTTCGCGCCAGCCGCAGGCCGTTCTCCGGCGTCACGCCTTGTTCTATCGCCCGGTCGGCCAGAAGCCTTCGGGAATTGGGCGTGCAAAAAAGACGGACCTCGTGCCCTCGCTGCTTCAGATCGCGGCAGAGCGTGACCACGCCTTCGGCCGGTCCGGTCCATTTATAACTGGCCAGCAGGTGAATGATCTTAAGCTTCGACACGATGAAACTCCCCCCGCCTCGCCCGGGCAAAGCGCCACAGAAACCGCAAGGCACGAACTTCCCCGTGGATGTTCTCCCGACGGACGGCGTAAAGACCCCGTTCCGGGTAGTGGGTCGTGAAACCGATTTCGTATCCGACCTTCCGCACCATCCGGGCATGTTCGGGGGAACAGGCGCCGTACGGATAGGCGAAGGACCCGATCGGGATCGAAAGCGCTTCTTCAAGCCGTAGCTTGGATTCCCGGATTTCCCGTTCGGCCTCGTCTTGCGACAACGCGGGCAGGCGGGAATGGGTCACGGAATGGGCCCCGATCGACCAGCCCGCCCTCGCCAGTTCGCCGATCTCGCCGGCCGTCAGCAATTCGTCGTCGGGATGATCCGGGTCGCGGTCCCATACCGCCCGGCCGCCCAGTTGTCCGGAGACGACGAACACCGTCGCGGTCAATCCCAGCGGACGCATCACCGGAAGCGCCTCGGTGAAGCACGTCCGGGACCCGTCATCGAACGTGATCAGAATGGAATCGGCGCCGGCCTCCTTCTCCCCCCGGTAATGGGCCGCCAGCGCCTCCGGCGTGATGCACCTCCAGCCCCGCAGGGAAAGATAGCGCATCTGCCAGGCGAAGCGCTCCGGGGATACCCACGTTCGCGGGCGGCGGACGCCGGACGGCGGCACGCCGATCTTGTGATATAAGAGGATCGGGACGCGGCGGAGGGAACGGGTCGTCATGTCGCCCTCCCGGCCGAGGCCGCTTCCGTGTACACTTGCAAGGTCCGCTCGGCCACGGAATCCCAACTATACCGCTCCGCTGTGGCACGGGCCTCGCGACCGATCCGCTCGCGCAAGCCCGCGTCCTCCAACGCGGCGAGGGCCGCGGCCGTCCCGTCCAGATCTTCGGAATGCTTCAGGACGAGTCCGTTGTGCCCGTCCGTGATCAGCTCGCTCACACCGCAGGAAGCCGTCACGACCACCGGCAGCCCGGAGGCCATCGCCTCCAAGGCCACGCTGCCGAAGGTGTCGTAATAGGACGGAAAGATGAGGGCGTCCGCGCCCGCATGGAGCTCCTCGAGCCGCTCGGCAAACGGGAGAAAGATCACGCGGTCCTCGATCCCCAGGCGGCGGGATTGGGCCCGATGGGGCCCGGCCCGGTCCCCGCCCGCCACGATCAGTTTGACCCGGTCGTTCGTCCGTCTCGCAACGGCCGAGAGCAGGTTCGGAAGACCGCGGTTTTCGAAATTTCCGGAGGCGACGAACAACACCGCCAGATTCCGGTCGGAAAGGCCGATCTCCCGTCGGATGCGATTGCGATGAAGGGGTCGGAGCCGGGGATGAAACCGGTCGGCGTCCACGCCGTTGGGGATGACCGCGACGCGCTCCGGAGGAATCCCGTAAAGATGATAAAGATCCCGCTTTAAGCGCTCCGAAAAGACGATAATCCGCCGGAGCCGGCGATTCTCAAATTGACGCCGCTCGATGAACAGGTGCGGATCCCGGAGCCGGAGAGGCAGACCTCTCGCCAGGCGATTGGCCTTGCGGCAGATATGGACCGTGACGACGTCCTGGTCGGCGGTGTTGCCGTGCCCGTGGACGATATCGAACCGTTCGGCGGCCATCCTGCGGCGGCATCCCCAGTCGAAGCTCAGAACACGCCCCCACGAGCCGAGGGGCAGCATCGGGACATGCCGGAGGGCCGGCCCGGCGTCATACCGTATCGGGTTGCGGTTGCAAAAGATCTGGATGTCGTGGCCCCGGGCCGAAAGCCGCGAAGCCGCTTCATGGATCGCGCGGCTCGACCCGTTTCGCAGCGTGAAATGCTTGGTCAGCATCGCGATCTTCATCCGGCCCCGGCCTTCTTGAACATCCTCCCCGCCCGGGCCGCAAGGCCGGATCCGAGGAGCTTCAGGTAGCGGATGGAATCCCGCGTCACCGCGACGCGATAGAAGGGCCGCTCCTCGACCTTCCACTTCGATTTATACTCGGCGCGTCCTCGCATGAAATCAAATTCACGGACGGACCGCTCGATTCCATCCTGGATGCACTTCGCCAGAAGCACCATCCCGGCGCTGTACCTCGCCCATGCCGGATCGAAGCCGGAATGGTAATAAAACAGCTTTTCGCGGTATTCGAACGCGAAAAGTCCGGCGATCATCCGGCCTTCCCGTTCCAGCGAAGCGAGATTGAGCCATCCCCGTTCGGCGAACCGGGCGGCCAGCTCTTGGTGAAACCTCAGGGCGGTCTCCTCCTCGGCGGCGAGCCGTCGGCCGCGCATCGTGAGACGTTTCGTCATCAAACCGAAAAACTCCCCCACTTTTTTTTCCAGTTCCGAACCCGGCCGATGAAAGCGCCGGAAGGCGACCCCGTGCTGGCGCTCCAAGGTCCGTGTCCGGCGGCCGATGTTGTAACGCTCGTTCTTTCCCAGGGCCGAGAGGTAATCCTCCCATTTCGATGGAAGGCGGACGAAATAGCAATGGCCCCGCTCCTTGACCTGGAGAACGGCCCCGTCCGCGCGGGAGACTTCCCGGATGATCCCGAGACGATCCGGCGGGATCTGTTCCAGAAGAACCAGATCAACCCCGCCCGTCTTTAAAAGATGCCGGAGCAGCTCCCGATAGAGCCGATCCGCTTCTCCCCGGGCGACAAGAAAATCAAGATAGTCCGACTGGCCCCGGCCCAACATTTGAAGCGACGTCATCCCCCACGGGCCCCGCGCCCGATGAAGCGGGGCGACGCCGATGAGTGTTTCCTCCCGCCAAAGCGTGAGGACGTGGAGCTTCCCGCTTCCGAACCGTCTCCACCAAGTCGAGATCCATTCCCAGCTCAGGAACGGCGTGGCGTGATCCGATCCGGCCAGGAGTTCGTTCCAGACCGGTTCGAGCTCCTTGAACGACTCGTCATTATCGATGAGCCGGATTTTCACCCGCGACCGTCCTCGCTTTTTGCGACAGGACCTTGAGATAAACCGCCTCGGTCGCCGCGACCATGGCCTCGGCCGAGAACGACTCAAGCATCCGGGCGCGGCCGGCTTGTCCCATCCGTTTCCGTTCATCCGGCCGTTGGATCAGTTCGATCAACGCGTCGGCCAGCGCGGCCGGATCGCGCGGCGGGACGAGAATCCCGTTGACCCCGTTCACCACCATCTCCGGAATTCCGCCCACCCGCGTGGCGACGACCGGCCGGGCCATCGCCATCGCGTCCAGGAGGGACGTGCCGAGGCCTTCCAGATGCGAGGACAGAACGACGATATCCATGGCCGCCAGCAGCTTCGGGATATCCTTCCGGAAGCCGGTTAAAAGGACGTATTGCTCGAGTTTCAATTCCTTGATTCGAAGCTCGATCGCGGGACGAAGCTCCCCCTCGCCCACCAAAAGAACCCGGACGTCCGGGACGGCGGCCGCCACGCGGACCGCGGCCTCGATCAAATAACGGTGTCCTTTGTGGTCGGCGAAATGGGCCACGCATCCGATCACGGGAGACCGTTCCGGAATTCCGAATTCCTTCCGGATTTCGGTCCCGGGATCGTTGGGATCGAACGGCCGCGGATCGATCCCGCTGCGGATCACCGCGATGCGGCCCGGATCCAGACCGTCCGCCACCAGGACGTTTCGCACGCCCTCCGAAATCGCCACGATGCGATCCACCCCCCACTGGTATTTGAACTTTCGGAGCGGGTTGGACCGCACCGAAAAATCCACGCGCCGCGAGATGATCCGGACCGGCGTTCCGGCCAGGCGCGCGGCCCATCCTCCCAACGTGCAGGCGTGGGAGGAATGCATGTGGATCACCTGGATCCGCTCCCGCTTCAAAACACGCGTGAGCGCCAGCACGGCCGACAGGCTCCATTCGGACGGCATCGTCACGGCCTCGGTTTTCAGTCCTTTCTCGGCCGCCCGCGAGAGCAGCGGACTGCCCGGCGGACCCGCAACGATGCAACGATGGCCCCGACGGGCCAAGCCTTCCGCGAGGTGGAGGAGCTGGGCTTCGCCGCCTCGCCAGGTGCGTTCGGTGTCGAGATGTAGTATGTGCATTTTTTGAAAACACGTGAGGAGTGAAGAGAATTTATTTTTCTCCCCTTACCCCTTACCCCTTACGTCCTTTAACGAAGAACCCGCCGCCTCGACAACCGTTTCCACCGGGATCGCGTTCATCCAACGGTCGCCGATTTCCTTTTTCTGCCAGTGGGTCGCCGACGGGATGGGGGACCGGACGACCGTGTGGCCTTGGCCGTAAGGCCCGTTCCGGGCCGGATCCGACGGCCCGAACAACGCGACGGTTGGAATACCCAGGGCCGCGGCGATATGAAGCGGTCCGGTATCGCCGCAAATGAGAAGCCGGCACCGCTTGATCAGGGCCATCAATTGTTTCAGGTCCGTCTCCGGCGCAATCACGGCCTTTTCGCTCATCGATCGGACGACGCGGTCCGCCAAGGAACGCTCGCCGGGTCCCCATAAGACCAGAGGCCGTATCCCATGCTGTTTCACCAGCCGGTCCGCAACCTGCGCGTACCGTTCCGGCATCCATCGTTTGCTCGGCCAGCTGGCCCCGGGGTTCACCGCGACGACTCCGTCGTATTTCGAAGCGCCCGAGCCGAAGCCCTCCCGTCTCCAAAACCGGTCGGCCCGGTCTTCGTCCTGCGGATTCCACGTCAGCGGAAAGCGGACCGTCCATTGCCTTTCTTGAATCCCGAGCGGCTCGAGCAGGCTCAAATATTTTTCGACCGCATGCCGACGCCGGGGAGCGGGTTTGACCCGCCGATTCATGAAGAGGAAATTACCCTCCCGGAGTTTTTGGAACCCGATCCGGAGGTGCGCCCGGCTTGCAAACGCCATCAGGCCGCTTTTAAACAGATTGTGCGGATCCAGAACCGTGTCAAACCGTTGTCCCCGAAGCGCGCGAAGCCATCGCATGAAATAGGCCGGGCCCGACAACCCGCTCAGTGCTTTCCGATTCAGAAGGATCAATTCGTTCAGCGCCGGATTACCCTCCAAAATCGGGGCGGCCGCCTCCTCCACGGCCCACGCGATGTGCGCTTTCGGAAAACCGACCCGCAACGTCTCCAGCATCGGAAGGGTGTGGATCACATCGCCGACCGCGCCGAGCTTGATGATGAGGATTCGCCGATTCACGGCCCATTCCTAGCGAAGCGAGGGCCGGGGGCGTCCGCTCGCAACAGCCTCTCGACCGCGGCCATCACGTCTTCGGGCGTGATCTGTTTCATGCAATTGAAATGACCCAGCGGGCATTCCGGATAGCCGTGCTTTCCGCAGGGACGGCAATCCAGGGGGCGCTCCACCACTTCGGCCCGATCCGTGAACGGCCCGTAGCCGAGGCCGAGGGTCGTCGACCCGAAGATGGCGACGACCGGAATTTCCTCCGCGACGCCGACGTGCATCGATCCGTTGTCGTTCGTAATCAGGAGCTCGCAGCGATGCAAGACGGCGCCGAGTTGCCGCAGTGAGGTTTTTCCGGAAAGATCGACCGGTTTCTCCCGACACCGGTGCAAAATTTCGTCGACAACCGGCCGGTCGTCCCGAGAGCCCAGAAGCACCACGCGTCGTCCGTGCCGGGCGATCAGTCCGTCAATCACGGCGGCGAAACCCTCCGGGATCCAGCGCTTGGTCGCCCAGACCGATCCGGGAGCGATCGCAATCACCCGGTCGTCCGGACGGACGCCGTGCCCGGCCAAATAGCGGCTCGCCCATTCCGGATCACCGGAATCCGAAGACACCCAAAGTTTTTCAACCGGGACCTCCCGACCCCCGGAGCGATCGGACACGAGCGGGTCCAGGAGCTGAAGATTTCGACGGACTTCATGGCGCGAGGCATCCCGCCAAACGCGTCGGGAATAAAGAAAGCTCCCCGGGGATTGGACGAACCCGATCCGATTCGGAATCCCGGCGGCGAAGGCCAGCAGCGCCGATCGAAACGACCGATGCGGAAGCAGGCAGAGATCGAACCGCTTTTCCTTCAACAACCGCGCGATCGACCCAAATCCCCGGAGACCCCGATCCCCTCCCTTTTTGTCGTAGACCAGAACTTCGTCCAGTCCCGGACGGCCGGCGAGAATTTCGCGCGTGCCGGGGATGACGAGAACGGCGAGATAGGCCTTCGGAAACCGGTCGCGGAGGGTTTGAAGAAGCGGCGTGGTCAACACCACATCCCCGAGAAAAGCGGTCTGGATCACGAGGATCCTTTTTGGTTCAGTTCCCATAACTTCGCATACTTGGTGAAGACGCTGAAGGCCGCCAGCAGGCAGAGCACCAGACCGTGCAGACCGTCCAGGAAACCCCGCTGAAAGATATACATGCGCAGGAACCGGAAGGCCGGATGCAACAGGAGGTGGTACCAGCGGGCCCGCTTGCCCCGCTTCTGAAGCTCCAGCGCCCCCCAATCCGTATAACGCTGGAATTTGCCGAAGTACTGCTTGAAGTCCCGATAGGTATAGTGAATCAGCGGCGATTCCAGATCCCCCGTCTTCCCATCGATCACGACGTCCGCGTGGACTTCTTTTTCCTCGTACCGTCCCTTGTGACGATTGAAGAGCCGGAGCACCCGATCGCTCTGCCAGCCGCAATACCGGATCGGTTTCCCCCAGAAATAGGTCTGCCGCCGGATCCGATACCCGTCGCAGGGCGGCCCGCCCTCGGCGCCCAGCACCCGGCGGATCTCTTCCCGGAGGCCGTCGGTCACCCGTTCATCCGCGTCCACGATCAGAACCCAGTCATGCCGGGCCTGCGGAATCGTCCAATTTTTCTGCGCGGCGGAATTGACGTACTCGTGCTGGAGAATCCGGTCGGTGTAACGACGGGCGATCGAAAGCGTTCCGTCCCGGCTGAAAGAATCCACCACGAGGATTTCTTCGGCCCAGGTCAATCCCCGAAGGCAGTCCTCCAGATTCTGTTCTTCATTGAAAACGGGAACGATCGCGGTCAGTTTTTGCATAGACGCTCATGGGGAGGTCCACATTTTCAGGAGGAGGACCGCCACGCCACCGGCGATGCCCGCCCACGCCTGGTACTCCCGGTGTTTCCAGACCAAGGCCCAATCGAACCCGCCGACGCCGTAGGGGGAACGGGTCCATCGCGGGAGAAACCGCGGCACCGTCCGGACGTACTGCTCGAAGCGGGCTCCGAAGGCCCGGGCCAGATAGCCCTCCTCGGAGCGGATCACCCCCCAATACACCAGAGCGAACGCCGAGAGGAAAACGAACAGGACCCAAACGCTGTTTCCCATCACGACGAATCCCATCCCGATTCCGAAGCTCCCCAAGTAAAGCGGGTTTCGGGTGTGGGCATAGGGACCCTCGGTGGCCAGATCTTTGTTCTTTCGGATATACCCGGACGACCAGGTCCGGATCGCTTCGCCCACCAGCACAAAGGGCAGGCCGGCCAGCAAAGAGACCACGGTCGGCCGGGAAAGATAAATCAGAACGGCCCCGACGGCGCCGCTCAGGACAATCCGGTGTCGCCGAACGATTTCGAAGAATTTCACGGCCTCCCCGCCTAAATTTTGATCGCTTCTTCGATCAACATCACCGGGATGTCTTCTTTGATCGGGTACATCAGACGGCACGCGGCGCAGATCAATCCATCGCCTTTTTCATTGAGCCGGATATCCCCCTTGCACTTGGGACAGGCCAGTATTTCGAGAAGTTCTTTATCAATCGCCATGTGCTATCCTCCTTTTCAATGACGGCGCCCTGGAGACCGTTTCACCCGCTCGATGATCCCGCGGGTGGAACGCACCTTCGGTCCGCCGACGACGGCCACGCGCCCGCCGTAGGATCGGACCACATCCCGCTCCGGCACCGTGTCGATCGTATAATCCTCGCCTTTCGCATGCACATCCGGACGGAGGGCGCGCAACAACCGCTCCGCGTCGGGTTCCTGAAAAATGGTCACGTAATCCGTGCAGGCAAAGCCCGCAACCAATTCCGCGCGCGCCGCTTCCGGCGTCAGGGGCCGGCCTTTTCCCTTGAGTCGGCGGACGGACCGGTCTCCGTTGATGCCGACGATCAGCACGTCCCCCAAGGACTTGGCCCCGGCCAGATAACGCGCATGGCCCACATGTAAAAGATCAAAACAGCCGTTGGCGAAAACGATCTTTTTCCCCCGTTTTCTCAGCTTGCGGACGGCCGCCGTCAACCCCTTCAAGGTTTTTAGCTTGGTCCGATCGTCGTTCATACTCCTTGCGGCTTCGGCAGGGCCGCCTCCAATTCTTCCCGACTGACCGTTGCCGTGCCCCTCTTCATCACGACGACCCCTCCGCCCACGTTGGCCAATTGGGCCGCCTCCAACAGCGTCGCCCCGCTCGCCAGGGCCAAGGTGAAGATCACGATCACGGTGTCCCCCGCTCCCGTCACATCCGCGATCTCATCCGTACCGTGGATCGGAATAAATTCGGCCTTCCCGTTCCGCTCGATCAACGCCATTCCCTTGCTGCCCCGGGTTATCAAGACGGCCCGGCTTTGAACCCGATCGAGAATTTGTTTGCCGGCCGCCCGAACCGCCGCTTCCTCATCGTCCAACCGGATGCCCAGGGCCTCCTCCACCTCCGGCTCGTTCGGCGTCACCGCGGTCACCCCCCGAAACGACAGCATGCGGTACCGCGAATCGACCGTGATGATGGACGAATCCCGCTTCGCAATCTGATTGACTTTCTCGATCACGCGCGGAGACAGGACGCCGTATTGATAGTCCGAGATCACCAAACCGTCCACCCGGGGGGCTTCCTCCTCCAAGGCTCTCAGGAAAACCGCTTCGCTCTGTTCGGAGACCCGGTCGAATTCTCCTCGGTCGATCCGGACCACCTGCTGTTGCGAAGTATGCTGATGCTGGCCGCCGGCCATGATTCTCGTCTTGGTGGTCGTGACCCGCCCCCCTTGGACGCAAAGCAACGCGGTGTCGATTTCCCGCTGTTTCAGATGACGCGTCACCTCCCGTCCGATCTCGTCATCGCCGACGACCCCCACCGGAACCACGGTCGCTCCCAGAGCGGCCAGATTGTTCGCCGCATTGCCGGCCCCGCCCAGGACAATCTGCCGCGAGAGATATTGCAAAATCAAAACGGGCGCTTCCCTGGAGATCCGGGAGGTCTTGCCCAGAATATACTCGTCCGCCACAAAATCGCCCAGGACCATGATCTTTTTTCCCGCGAATTGTTGGACGATCTTTCGGAGGCGGTGGGTATCCATCAAAGGATGCTCTCCGTAGGTTTCATCTCAGCAACCCTCCCCGCCGGCCGCGCCCAACGCGGGATGCGATAGAATCCAGTCCACGGCCTTCTCCAGATCGGGAACGACGGCGTCCGGACGGGAGCGGCCGTCGTCTTCCTTCTCCGTCTCTTCCGACCCGTAGCCCGTCAGAACCAGGACCCCTCGAGCCCCGACCCGATGGGCCATTTCCATGTCGGTCCGTTTGTCTCCCACTACGAACGAGCGGCGAAGGTTGACCGGCTGCTCGGAGACGGCCCGATACAGCATCCCCGGCTCCGGTTTTCGGCAAAGGCAGGATTGCGTGTAAGCGCCCGTTCCCTCCGTGGGATGGTGCGGACAATAATAGACCCCATCCACCTCCGCTCCTTCCGCCTTGAGGAGATCGGACAGCCGTTCGTTGACCCGACGGACATGTTCTTCGGAATAGAATCCGCGGGCCACGCCGGACTGGTTCGTCACCACGAAGACCTTGATCCCGCAGCGGTTGAGACGCCGGATGGCCCGGGCGGAATTCGGAAGCAATTCCAGGCGATCCACCTCATGGATGTAGCCGACTTCCTGACTGATGGTGCCGTCCCGGTCCAGAAAAACGGCGCTCTCTCCGACGTCCGGCTGTTTCCTCCATCGATCATGCATCCAGAGCCACATTTCCGGACGCCGTCGAACCGCCTCCTCAACGGCGCGGGTCATTATCTGGGTGTTTGTCCAGACGTCATGCTCGCGATTTCCGGTCCTGACCAGCGGCAAGGGCTTTCCGTAAACAAGCCGATGGCCGCCTCCTTCTTCCCGATGCATGAAGCTTGGAATGACGGGGGCCCCCGTCTTGATCGCCATCAAGGCGACAACTTTGTGAGTATAGGCCAGCCGACCGAAAAAATCAACATAGACGCCGCGGTTTCCGACGACGTTCTGATCGATCAGGAACGCGACCGCTTTCTTCTGATGAAGCGCGGATAAAATCCGTCGGACGGAAGCGGGGTCCTTGCTGTTGATGACGGTGGCCCCGAACCGCTCCCGCTGCCGGTTGATCCACCGGTCGAGCCAGGGGTTGTCCAAGGCGCGTGCCACCACATAGGTCGGAACGCCCGTTGCGGAATTGACCAGACTCATCAGCTCCCAGTTTCCATAATGGGATGCCAGGAAGATGACCCCGTGTCCCTTCTGGAACGCCTCCTCCATATGGGACCGGCCCTCGATCCGGACGTCCCGAAGAATCGTCGACCGGTCCTGTCCGACGGCCCCCAAAAGTTCGATCAAACTTTTGCCCAGGGACCGGTACGCCGCACGCGCGACCTTCGTCGGATCAAAATCGGTCGTCCCGAACGCGCAACGCAGATTATCGAGCGTGATCCGCCGGCGTCGGGAAATCAGCCGGTAGGCCGCTTCGCCCACGAGCGCTCCAAGGGCCGGCGTCCAGGAGCGGGGCATGAGACGGTACAGGCCGTAGAGCGCCATCGCCAACCCGTACTCCAACCGGTAGCGCAAGGGATGATTTTTCCGCTTGACGGATTTCACCGGAAGACCCCGCGCAGCATCGATTCAAAGGCCTCGGAGTGATCGATGACCAGCTCCAACCGGGCCGCCCACCATGCCTTCGCGGGTCGTCCAAGCCTCTTGATTCGGACCGCATCTTTTTCGGTCGTCACGATTCCGACGGCATCCAACCGCTTGGCTTCGCCTTCAATCGCATCCAAATCCTCCGGTCGATACCGATAGTGATCCGGATAAACGCACGCCGCGGCCGAATCCGCTCCCCCCTCTTGAAGCATCCGGACGAAGCGATCCGGCTGCCCGATGCCCGTCACGGCGAGGAGACGCATCCCCTTGATATTTTCAAACGGCAAGGAGGAACCGGAACTGAACGGGATGAGTTCCACAATGCGATGGCGACTGGTAAAAATACGGGGATCGGAGAAGTATTCCCGAATGAACTTTTGCAGCTCAAGGGTCCGGTCCGGATCGACGACGTGGGTCAGAAGAACGGCGTCTGCCCGGCCTAATTGGTGTACGGACTCCCGAAGGGTTCCCCGGGGGAAGACATAACCATTGCCGAAGGGCTCCATCGCATCCACCACGAGAAGATTAAGATCCCTTTTCAAACGGAGATGCTGGTAGCCGTCATCCAGGACGAACACGTCCGGTTGTAGCGCCTCGAGGGCGTAACGGGCCGCGGCCACACGGTCGGATGATACAACCACGGGCACACCCCAAAGCCGGTCGGCCATAAGGGAGGGTTCGTCCCCCACCTCCTCGGGCCCCGGTTCGATGCCGGCCGAAGCGGAAACCACCCGGATCGTTTTTGCGCTTCTTCCTCCGTAGCCCCGTGAGAGAACGACCGGGCGATGTCCTTGGGCAAGGAGAAATCGGCAAACGGTCATGACGGTCGGCGTCTTTCCGGTTCCACCGAGGGTAAGATTGCCGATGCTGACGACCGGCCGAGGCATCCGGACGGACCGTAACAGTCCGACGGAGTAGGCCGCCGTCCGCGTCTCCTGCCATCCTTGATAAAGAACCGAGACCGCGCGCAAGCCCGCGGCGGCGAGGGACGTGAGCAGACCGCCTTTGGATACGAGCATTCGTTCTTTAAACCAGCGCTCAAGGCCGCTGCGATGATCGAGGCGAGTGAGGCCACCGAAAAGCCTTTCCTTCAATTGCTGCTCCACCATCGCCGACGTCCGGCCGGACGCCCCTTGATGAAGGCGCACCGTTTCCCGGGCGTGATGCTCCATGGCTTCCCGTCGGGCCGTTTCCGTCAGCAACGATTCGATCTCCCGGACCAATTCTCCGATGTCGTGGACCATCCGTCCGCCGGACGAGGCCAGGAGCAGGTCGGCCGTTTCCTGAACGTGCTGGACGAACGGTCCAAACAGCACGGCCCGCCCGAGCGCCGCCGGTTCCAACAGATTGTGCCCTCCCACCGGCGCCAGACTGCCGCCCACAAACACGACCGTTCCCAGACTGTATAGTCGTCCCAATTGCCCCAGCGTATCCAAAAGCAGAACATCCGCCCCGGACTCGGTCGTCGCACGATCCAAGTCGGAATACCGGATGTAACTTATGCCCTGTCGGGTCAGCAGCCCCGTCACGTTCGACAATCGGTTGAGGTGGCGCGGGGCCAGGATCATACGGAAGCTCGGCCATTGTTGTTTGATTCGGGCAAAACCGGTCAACAGAAGTTCCTCTTCCTTCTCGTGCGTGCTTCCGGCCACCAGAATCTTTTCATCGGAGCCCCAGCCCAGGCGCTCGATCAGTCGTCGACGTTCCGACTCCGACAACGGAACGGCCGCCTGATCGAACTTGAGATTGCCCAGGACCCGTACCCGCTCGGGTGAGGCGCCCAGTTCAACGACGCGTCGGGCGTCCTGCGCCGACTGCATCCCGAAGACCCGGATCCTGCGGAGCGTCTCACCGAACAGCCACCGGACCGTTCGGTAGCGACGGTACGAACGCGGAGAAATCCGGCCGTTGATCAGAAGAACCGGGATGTCGCACCGAGAAGCGGACCGGAGAAAATTAGGCCACAGTTCGGTTTCGACCAACAGGATGAGATCCGGAGCCGCGCGGCGGAGGAGGCGTGCGGAGATTCCCGGAAAATCCAGCGGGAAGAAACCGACCCGCACCCGGTTCCCAAGCCGTTGCGCGATCAACTTCCGGCCGGTCGGCGTCATCACCGACAAGACCAGGTCCCATTCCGGCCGGTCCCGAAGCCACCGTTCGATCAAAGGCAGCACGGCGAGACATTCGCCGACCGAGGCCGCATGGATCCAAACCCTCGTCGCCGCTCGGGCCGGCCGGCCCCAACTTCCGGGCCATCGACCCAGGCGCTCGGACAATCCGGTTCGGTATTCCGGTCGAACGATCATCAAAAGGACAAAAACGGGAAGGGTCAGCGGCAGAGTCAAAATCAAGATGAGGTTGTAGAAGACTACTCCCAATAGCGGTCCGCTCTTTCTGTAATGTCTCGAAGCTGTTTTTCCAGCTCTTGACGCTTGTCCTCGAGCACATCCCGGTCCGCGTCGTTCGGCACCCGGACGGGATCCCCCCAGATGAACACCCCGCGACTGAACGGATGCGGAATCAGAAAGCCGTCCCAGGACTGAAGGATTTTTTTTTAGAGGCGCTGAAGGCCAACGGAAGGATCGGCAATCCCGTCAGCTTTGCCAGTTCCACGACGCCCGGCTGGACCACCTGCCGCGGCCCCCGGGGCCCGTCCGGAGTGACTCCCAGGTCGTCTCCCGAACGGGCCGACTGGACGAGACGCCGAAGGGCCGTCGCCCCGCCCCGCGTCGTGGAGCCCCGGACGGCATGAAAACCGAAATACCCCACCGTTCGAGCGATCAGTTCGCCGTCCCGGTGCCGGCTGATCAAGATCGAGATCCGCTTCTTCCCCTTGTAGGCGAACGGCATCATCAACTGCCGGCCGTGCCAGAAGGCGACGATGAAATTCCGACCTTCGTACCAGAGCGCATCGGTCGTTTCGGAATTCAGGGTCGTCATGCGCATCGTCCATCGAAGCCCGCGGATCACGCCGTATCCCAGCCACGGGACCCATCGGACCAGCAGCCCGTCAAAGAGTTTCTGCATACTGTTCCCGGAACTGCAGTTGATAGAGCTTTTTGTAGACGCCGCCCCGAAGGAGAAGCTCCGCGTGCCGGCCCGTTTCGACGATCCGTCCCTGCTGGATGACGACGATGCGGGTGGCGTTCTGGACGGTCGACAGCCGGTGGGCGATCACGAACGTGGTTCGGTTCTTCAAAAGGTTCGCCATGGCCTTCTGAATGTACATCTCGGACTCCGAATCGAGCGACGACGTCGCTTCATCCAGGATCAGGATGGGGGAATTTCTCAGGATCGCCCGCGCGACCGCCAATCGCTGACGTTGTCCGCCGGACAGGCGGACCCCGCGTTCCCCGATCATCGTGTCGTATCCCTGGGGCAGCCGTTGAATAAACTCGTGCGCGTAGGCCGCCTGCGCCGCCTCGATGACCCGGTTGCGATCGACCGACTCCAAGCCGTACGCAATGTTCCGCGCGACCGTGTCGTCGAACAGAATCGTCTCCTGGGCGACCAGACCGATCTGTTTGCGAAGCGAGTCCAAGGTCACGTCGCGGAGATCGGTCCCGTCGATGCGGATCACCCCTTCCGTCGGATCATAAAATCGAAGCAGGAGGTTCATCAGGGTCGTCTTCCCGGACCCGGAACTTCCCACCAGGGCCACGACTTCTCCCGCCTTGACCGTGAGGTCGATCTCGCGCAACGCCGCTTCGTCCATGCCGTCATAATGGAAGGAGAGGTGTTCGAAGGCGATTTCCCGTTCCACCGGGTGCAGCGCCCGTTTTCCCTGATCCTTGACGCGCTCGCTGGGCTGGTCCAGCATCCAAAAGATTCGATCGACCGCCGCGATGGCCTGCTGGACGATCGTCGAGGTGGCGGCCAGATGGCGGACGGGCGCGTACATCAGCCAGCTCGCGCCCAGAAAGGAAAAGAAGCCGCCCGGCGTCATCCTTCCCATCCGGACCTCGTGAGCGCCGACGCCGATGATCAGGGCCGCGGCGACGGCCCCGACCCCTTCCATGATCCCCGGCACCAGTTCCGAAAGCCGAGTCGTCTTCATCGTCTTCTGAAAATATTCCTGGTTTTTGCGGTCGAACCGGTCGATCTCGAACGGCTCGGAACCGAAGGCTTTGATCAACCGGACGCCGGACAGGGTTTCTTCCAGCAAGGTCGTCAGCTCGGCGATTTTCTCCTGGCCGGAATGGGCGATCCTCCGGATGCGTTTGCCGATCCGGCTCATGGGATAGTACGACAGCGGCACCACCACGATCGACACCAGCGCCAGCCACCAGTTCAGGTAGAAGAGCACCCCCATGAGGGAGATCATCGTCAGCGACTGCTGGAACAGGTCGCGGATGACGGTCGCGATCACCTGCTGGATCATGCCGGCGTCGTTGACGATCAGCGACATCAGGGCGCCGGTCCGTTGATGGCTGAAAAAACCGATAGGCATCCGGATGAGTTTTTGGAATAAATCCTTCCGGATGGCCGCGATGGCGCGGTTCCCGGCATAACGCATCAGATAAGACCGCGCGTAATTAAATCCGCCCTTGGTCATCCCGACTCCGACAATGGACGGGATGATCCAGTAGAGCAGGTCCCACTGATTCTTGATAAAGATCTCATCGATGATCGGTTTGACCATCCAGGCGTACGAAGCCGTCAGAAGCGCGACGGTCCCGGCACAGGCGGTGGCGCCGACCAAGCTTTTCCAGTGGGGCTTGAGGTATCCCAACAATCTTCGGGCCCTGTTCATGCCGTGACCGTCCGAGTCGTTTGAAATAAAATCTTCAGGATGCTGGCGGCGGCGCGATGGGCGGCGCCCGGCGAGCCCAGCTTTTGCCGAACCTCTTCCAGCGATTTTCGTTGTTCCTTCATCTTGGCCGGATCGCGCAGGTGATCCAGGACGACCTCCGCGATCCTCTCCGGCGTCGCATTCGACTGAAGCAGTTCCGGCGTCACGACCCGCCCGGCAAGAATGTTCACCAGCCCGGCGGACCGGATCTTCACCAGCAAACGGGCAAGGAGCATGGTGAGCGGGGCCACTTTATACACAATGACCATCGGGGTTCCGACCACGGCCGCCTCCAGCGTCGCCGTCCCGGAGGCGACGACCGCAAAATCGGCGCAGGCCAGGACCTGGGGCGCGTCGCCGCTCACCAGCCTCAACCCGTCGGCGCGCCCGAATAATTTCCGGCGAATTTCCGACATCGAAAGCGACGGCGCCACCGGCACGATTCCGATCACGGACGGCAGACCCGTCCGGATCCGTCGGAAAGCCTCCGTCATCCGATCCAAAAGACGATCGATTTCCATCCGCCGGCTGCCGGGCAAAAGCGCGACGACAACGGCGTCGTCGGAAATTTCGTAGCGGCGGCGCAGTTCCCCGCGGTTCAGCGTCGGCGGAATTTCATCCAGGAGCGGATGGCCCACGAACTCGCAGGGCACGCCGGCTTCTCGATACAACGGCTCTTCGAACGGAAAGATCACCAGCATCCGGTCGACCCATTTTTTGATTGTTTTGAGGCGGCCCGCCCTCCAGGCCCAGACCTTGGGCCCGATGTAATAGACCGTCGGAATCGCCATTCGTTTGGCCAGCTTCGCGACCCTCAAATTGAAATCCGGCGAATCGATCAGGACCACCAGGTCAACGCCGCGATTCATGAGGACTTCCTTGACCGCCTCAAACGCCCGGAGAACCGACCGCCATCTCTGGAAAACCTCGACGAGCCCCATGACGCCCAGTTGCCGATTGTCGAATACCAACTCCACCCCGGCCCCCTTCATTTTCTCCGCGCCCATTCCAAGAATCCGGAGGTCCGGCTGCTGGAGGAGAAGCGCCCGGGCCAATTCGGCGCCGTGCAGATCGCCCGAGGCCTCGCCCGTCACAATCAGGATCGTGGGTCCGGACACGTTGGGTTCCTCCCGTCCTGGTGGAACGGCGCGCCGCGCCCCCGCCGCAACGGTCATGATGGACTGACCAGCCGCTTCAACCAGCGCACGCAGAAATTTCGGACCGCCACGGCCTTATTCTGCATAAACAGCCCCCGATCCAGTCGATCGGCTTCTTCCGTCGTCAAGATCTCGGGCGCCAACTGCCGTTTCAGCTTGGCCAATCCCAAATAATCGTCCTGATAGAAGATCCCGTAGAGCCCGTTCCGGAAAAAACTCCAGCGACGGCCCCGTTCAAATGCGGTGGCGAGGTCGATCAGGTACGGCTCTCCGCTCTTCGAAATCATGATATTTTTCTTATTCCGCAAATCGCACAGGACGACGTTCCGTTCATGGACCGAATCGACGATTTGTTTCAGGCGATGAAAAAAATCATGGGAAAGCTCGCCGGTTTTGAACTTGGAGGCGTTCCGGCCTTCGATGTACTCGATCGCCAGGGCATAGCGGTCCAGTTTACCATAATAACGCGGGATACCCTGCAAGCCGGCCAGCTTTCGATACATGCGCGCTTCATTCCAGGTCGACACCAGCCCCACAAAGAACCGATACAGAAACCCCCGGGGTTGATAATCCTTGACGACGATCGGCCCCGCATCCGCCCGCACCAGAAGAATGTCCGGCTGCCAAGGCTTGGAGGGACGCAACGGCTCAAGACATCGCTGAACGAGATTCTCCCTCGTCACCCCGTCGATCGCCATGGCTTAGCGACCCAAAACCGAAATCCCGGCCGTCCGGGCCTTTTCCAATAGCAGGTTTTTTTCCAGCAAAATGCTGCCTCCGGCTTCGAGGACAAGAACCGTCGCTCCGACCTCGGACATCACCTCGATGGTCTGGGGGCCGACCGTCGGGAGATCAAACCGGACGTCCTGCTGCGGTTTACGCACTTTAACCACGACGGCCCCCTCGCCGCCGTGGCGGCCGCCGCGGCGGATCGTCTCGTCCGTTCCTTCGATCGCTTCCACCGCCAGGACGGTGCGATCCTTCACCACGGCGCATTGTCCGATGTCCAAGCGGCCGATCTCCTTGGCCAGCGACCACCCGAACTCCGCATCCTGCTCCTCCCGCGCCGTCAGGGGTCGTTCCGTCAACGGTCCTTTGGGCGTCAGGATGCCGGACAACATTTCCGTCGCCGAACGGATCCGGATTCCCTCCGAGGCCAGCTCGTCCGCCACGGCGCGGAGCAGACTGTCGTCTTTTTTGATTCCGACCCGGGCGAGCAGCGACAGGGTGCGAAGGTCCGGCCGGGCGTTTCCAAACAGCCGAACCTTTTTGATGCCTCCCGCCATGACGGCCTCGGATACGCCGGCGTTTTTGAAGGCCTCGATCAGTTTATTCAACTCCCCCACGTAGATCCACGTCAGTTCATCGACGTGCGCGGCCAGGTCGGGGTGGGTTTAGCC
>Ga0335077_10002508_pt1 | contig 21936 bp, 15 predicted proteins | sample Lox_Sample_31_FD_207151 | JGI IMG/M metagenome (GOLD analysis project Ga0335077, IMG submission 207151) | Soil microbial communities from Loxahatchee National Wildlife Refuge, Florida, United States - Lox_Sample_3.1 | ecosystem: Environmental > Terrestrial > Soil > Wetlands | place: USA...
CCGCAGCCGGCGAAGGCGGAGCAGTTGTTCGCTCTGGCGAATTCGACCCGGGCGCAGGTGGGACGGGGCCGGCTGGTATGGGACCAGGCTCTGGCCGATGCGGCCATGAAGCACTGCATGCGCATGGCGGCCGAGGGACCCATCTCGCATCGCTACAGCGGCGAGCCCGATCTGGCCACGAGGACCGCCGATGCCGGGGCGCACTTCAGCATTATTGAGGAGAATATCGCTGTCGGTTCCTACCCGGGGTCCATCCACCAGAGCTGGCTCGATTCTCCCGGGCACCGCGCCAACCTGCTGAATCCTGACATTGACCGTGTGGGCATTGCCGTCGTGGCTGCGAAGGGCGTACTGTTTGCGGTGGCCGACTACGCGCGCGTCGTGCCGGTGCTGACCGAGTCCCAGGTGGAGGCTCAGGTCGGGGGTTTGGTGCGCGCGCACGGGATCTCCCTGGTTCGCGACCCCACCGATGCGCGTGCTGCCTGCCGCCTCGACACGGGCCTTCCAACGCTGGCCGGTGCTAACACCCCGGAATTCGTAATGCGGTGGCAGGATGCCAACCTCGATCAGCTGCCGTCGCGCCTGCTCGAGAACCTGGCGTCGGGACGATACCGCCACGCTGCGGTGGGAAGTTGCCCGCCCCGCGGGGCCGAGGGCTCGTTTACGGTGTACCGGGTGGCGGTGCTCCTCTACTAGGGCCTACCCGGCAGATTTCCTCGGGATAATTGCGGGCGGAAAAAAAACGGAACTATACTGGGGCATCCGCTAAAGGGGGATTCCCGCGGCAGTTCTCTGTCGATGGGGCAAATCGAAGTGGATTACAGGCTGTGCATGGTTCGCCGGCCGGCAATACGATACAGCCTCGGAGGAAGCTCATGGGTAGAGCCTTGGTGAAAGCCTGTGTCATGGCTGGATGCGTCGTTTCTCTCTCGATCTCGATGGCAGCGCAGCAAGTGGTGCATGCGTTGACCGGTACCGTGAGCTCCATCAACAAAGCAGCTGGGACCGTAGACGTGCTCCAGGACGTTGGCGGCGACGGCATCTTTCAGAATCCGTCGAATCCCAAACCGCGCGTAAGCCTCGACAAGAAAATCGAAGCGGGAACCGTCGCTGCCGATGCCTTTACAGACAACGGCGCGTACGTCATCGTGTTCTACTACGGCGGCAGCGAGGACCGCACGGTGGTTGCTTTCAAGAAGCTGGGCGCAGGGCCCTTCTCATCCACCGTGGGCAAAGTAAAGAAGTTTGAGCGGGCGCATTCCATCTCCGTCCAGGACGAATCGGGCGCAGTGCAGACATTCAAGCTTGGGACGGATACGGTGGCGGAAAGCTATGCCGGAGCGGTGGATGGCGCCAGGTTCCAGGTGTCTGGCGGCGACAAGGTGCGCGTGGTGAGCGCTGTCGTCGATGGCAGCCCCACGGCGCTCTTCCTGCGCACAATGTAATTGGCGTCATCGCGACCGCCGGCTATCCGAACGACTGGTAGAGCTTCCAGAACTGGGGCCAGCCCTTGCGCGGGGGGCCGCAGACGAAGATTTGCGGGTGGTACTCGCTCTCCTCGTTTTGAATGCCCAGCGAATTGCCGTTGTGGCCGGCCAGGCGGCAGCCGGAGAAGGCGCGGTTGGCCTGCTCTTCCCGGAATCCCAGCACGATCAGGGCGTTGGGCGGCGGCGTTGGATATCCGCGCAGCCATGCCGAGTTAGTCATGCTGATCGGAGGGGGCAGGCGGTATGCCGGGCCCAGCATCTCGATCGCGCCCTGCTCGCCGTAGTTGGCGACGATGATGCCGAGGCTCGACTGCTGTTCGGCGGGAAGGGAATCGCGGATCGACGCGACTGTTTTCACCAGTTCATCCCACCCGATTTCCTCGCGCAGATCGCCGTTATTCTTGAGCGCGAAGTCGCGCAGCGGCCCGGCCGGGGCGAAGGGAACAACGAGCGCGCAGACGTATGCTCCCACCGCGCCGACTCCGGCGAAGAAGACGATTTCCAGTGCCAGCCGCAGGGGGCGCCGCATGCGACGGACCCATCGTTCGCCGGCCACCGCTCCCATGGCCAACAGCATGGGATACGCGGCGGCTACGTAATAGAAACGCCCCTTGCCGACGAAGAACATGGCCAGGGGGACGATATACATCCAGGCGAGCATGCGGTAGCGGCGGTCACGCAGGTAGAAAACGAGCCCCGCGATCCACATCGGGGCCGCGAACAGGTTGGCGTTGAGCAGGAACTGCCCCGGAAGGAAGCCCTGGGCGCGACCCTCGTCCACATCGCGCGTGTGAATGTGCTGGAGGAAGTGGTAGGAGATAAAGTCGTGCCGCACCAGCCACACGAAATTAGGCAGAAAGATGAGAAGCGCCACGCCGATGCCGGCCCAGAACCATTTGCTCAACAGGTAGCGGCGCGCAGGCATGAGAGCAACGCCGGCGAGAATGCCTGCAACGTAGAACACGACGGAGTACTTCGTGAGCAGGCCAAGCCCGACCGAAGCGCCGATCGCAAGCCACCAGCGAGGGTTTTCCGTCCGGAGCAGGCGGATGGTGAAGTAGGCGATCAGCACCCACCACAGAAAATCGAACGAGGAATACTGGAATTCGGTGCCCTGGAAAAGCGGCAGCGGCGATAGAGCCACCGTGAGCGCCGCCGTGACCTGCGCCAGGCGCCCGCCTCCAAGGTCGTGGGCCATCAGCCCGCTGACGTAGACCACCGCGGCCTGGGCAATCACCGAGAACATGCGCAACCCGATAAGCGAAAGCCCGAAAATAGCGAGCCCGATGTGCTCGACAAACGGCGTGAACGGCGGATAGGAAACGAAGCCCCAGTCGAGGTGGCGCGCGTCGCTGAGGAACTGCAATTCGTCGCGGTGGAAGCCGTAGCGATTGTTGGTGGCGATGTGCAGCAGGACGATGGCGGCCGAAATGACGAGCAGGGCAGCGTGCTCGGTGCGCGGGGCGTCCGCGTGGGTGACGGGCGCTGTTTCGGGATCGGGTGTGCGCGTGGGAAAGGGCATATCAGTTCCGACCTCGATGAGGCTACGCAGGCCATGCGATGCAGGTTCCACGATGAAGCATTTCCAACTTTACTGAGCCGCTTCAGTGTCCCGCACTGGAGGATACACTTCCTTTCCGTTGACGTAGGTCTCTTTGACTACCGTTTGCAGGATCGCCGGCGCAGCCACCTTGTACAGGTCGCGATCAACGAGGATGAAGTCCGCATCATAGCCGGGAACGAGCTTGCCCTTGTGGGTCTCCGCGAACTCGGCATACGCCGAACCTTGCGTGTAGGCGGCAAGGGCCTGGCCGCGCGTCAACTTGTTTGCGGGGTAGTATTCCTTCGTGCCGGCCTCATTCTTGCGTGTCACGGCAGCATACAAGCCACGAAATGGCGTGATCGGCTCGACAGGGTAGTCGGTGCCAAAGGCCAGAGGCACGCCGGCCTCGAGGAATGCCTTCCAGGCGTAGGAATATGCAGCGCGCTGCGGGCCCAAGCGCTCTTCGGCCCAGTTCATGTCGGTGAGCAGGTGATTGGGCTGCATGGAGGCGATGACGCCGAGTTGCCTGAAGCGCGGAATATCGGCGGGATCCACGATTTGCGCGTGCTCGATGCGATTGCGGGCATCGGTCCGCACGCCCGGTTGGGAAAACGCGTCGAGGGCCATTTCGGTGGCTCTGTCGCCGATGGCGTGAAAGCCCATCTGGAATCCCGCCCGTGCCCGCTCCACTGACATCTTGTTCAACTCATCCTGCTTGAACTGCGGCAGCCCCGAGTTGCCGGGATCGTCGGCGAAGGGCGCCTTCATCGCCGCTGTGCGCGACCCCAGCGACCCATCCATGAACCCCTTGAGCATGCCCGTGTGCAGCATCGGATCCTTCGCATCGTGATGGGCGCGCATCTTCCTCAAATCCTCAAGTGACGCATTAAACGGCAGCCATTCCGTGATGCGAATATTGAACTTGCCCTCCTTCTCCATCTGCTCGAAGGCGAGGAAATCGTTCCAGTCGGAGTTGTCCTGCACGCTGGTGACACCGTGCTCGAGCGCGTCGCCGATTGCCAGCTCGGCCCCGCGACGGCGTTCCTCGGCAGTTGGTGCAGGAATCACTTTGCGCACGAGGTCGGTGGCCGATTCGCGAAGGATTCCGGTGGGCTCGCCCTTCGCGTCCAGATCGATGGCTCCGCCCTGCGGCGGCACGGTCCTGCCCGTGATGCCCGCGGCTGCGAGCGCCGCCGAGTTGGCGATTGCAATGTGTCCGTCCACGCGATCGAGGAACGCGGGATGTCCGTCGGTGACCTTGTCGATATCCTGCCGCGTCGGCAGCACCTTGTTCTCCCACAGGGTGTGGTCCCAGCGCCCGCCGGTGATCCAGTGTCCGGCCGCCAGCGGCTGCGCGAACATTGCGATCTTCGTCAGCATGTCGTCGAGAGACCTGACCCCGGCCAGGTCCAGGTTGAGCCGGGTCTGCCCGCCCTCGCCCAGGTGGGTGTGCGCATCGTTGAATCCGGGAAACAGAAACGTGCCAGTGTTTGCCGAATCGAGGTCGCGGAGGTGGGTGCTCGGTCTGGCGAGGCGCATGATCTCCCCGTTTTGACCGATCGCCAGCACCTTGCCCGCGCGGATGGCAATCGCCTGCACGACCTGCGGCTGGTCCTCCGCAAATCCGGCTCCGGTGTAGATGATGCCGTTGAAAAAGATCAGGTCGGGAGCAGTCTGGGCCGACATGGGATGCCTGGCGTGTTGCGTTGCGGAGTGCGTTTGCGCTGTTTGTGCAAGAGACAGAGAGCATGCAGCCAGAAGGGCCGCCACAGCAGCGGGACGCGAGTGCATGGGCGAATTCTAGCAGCCAATTCTCAATTCACCATTTGCAGTGCCGACCAGAGGATTGCTCGCGAGGTGAAAACTGAGAAATCCGAACTGACCCATGATCCCTGCCTCACTGTTCGAGCGCCCAATCCGCCATGGTGAGCGTGAGCAGCAGCGCGCGCTTCAGGCCAAGCTCACGGTTTTTCGACGAATACCATTCTCCCAGCGTATGCGCTCCGCCGCCATCGCCACCGGCTCCCACCGACACCGCAGGAATATGCAGAGACAGCGGAACGTTGGCGTCGGTCGAGCCCAGGCGCACCGTGGTTTTGAGGTCCAGCCGGCGATCCACGGCGTGCAGAGCTTCCAGAATTGGCGAGTCAACGGGGAGTTGTGCAGCGGGCCGGTCCCCGATCTTCTGGATCGTGAAAACCAGCTTTCCGCGGGCCGCCACTGACCTGGCATGCACATTCGCGAATTCGACAGCATCTTCGACGGCACGATGGAGCGCGACCTCGAGCCGGAGCAGTTCGTCCGCGCTGGTCGAGCGGAAGTCGATCGAAGCTACGGCACTTTCGGGGATGGAATTTACGCTGGTACCGCCGTGGATGGTCCCCATGTTCATGGTGGTGCGCGGCTCTGCCGGAACCGGTGTTTTGTTGAGCGCCGCCAGAGCCGTGGCCAGCGCGGCGATCGGGTTGGGCGTCCCTGCGTCGGTAAAACTGTGGCCGCCGGGCCCGGACACGGTGACCTGAAACCGCCTGCTGCCGAGCGCCTGGGTAACGGCTGAATCTGCCCCCGCCCCATCGAGGACGATGTGGGCGGCAATCCGGCCGGCGATCGGGCTTCCATAGAGGTGACGAACGCCGCGGAGGTCGCCCTCTCCCTCTTCGCCCACATTGCCGATGAAAAGCAGCGGAACCGGCAGGTCCACCTTGCCATGAAGCAGGGCGTACGCCAGCGCAAGCAAACCCACGATACCGGCGCCGTTATCGCAGGCTCCCGGCGCCTCAAGGCGGTCGGCGCCGTCCTGCTGGCTGAGTGATGGATGGATCGGGGTCCCTGCGGGGAAGACCGTATCGAGATGCGCCGACACCACCACGATGAGCCCGGTGCTTTCGTGATCATGGCTCTCCGGATAGAGAAATCCCAGCACATTGCCGACGTCATCCGTCCGGACATCCGACAGTCCGATCTCGACGAAACGCCCGGCAAGCCACTTCGCACGCGCCTGCTCGCCGAACGGGGGCGCGGGAATCGCGACTACTGCCATCTGCCAGTCCATGATCGTCTTCGGATTGCCGTGCAGCCATGCGAATGCGGCGTGGGTGGGCCGTTTGCCGGCCAGCGCGGTTACACGTGCAAAGGCGGAAGTGTGCGAAGCGGAGGGCATGTCGATGGTTTCAGGGTAGCAGGGGAAAGCGAAACAGATTCCAGGTGTCAGGTTTCGGGCGGATACTCGACCGAGTGCAGGAACAGGCCGCGCGCGGGCGCTGTCGGGCCGGCGGCAGTGCGGGAACGGGCGGCGATCATCACGGGAATTTCCTCCGCGCGGCGATATCCGCGGCCCACGTCGAGCATGGTTCCCACCAAATTGCGGACCATGTGGTGAAGGAACCCGCTGCCCCGCACGCGATAGACGAACAACACCGTGTCCTCAATTGGCTGACACTCCCAGGAGGAACTGAAGATGGTGCGAGTCGCGCCGGGCTGGCCGGAGTCTTCCTCGTCGGCTACGGTGCTTGCGGCCGGGTTCGGGCCGGAGCGGGCGGCTCGGTCAGGATCGGTCGCGGCAAAGCTGAGGAAGTCGTGCATCCCGATAAACAACCGTGCCGAGGCCTGCAGCGCCTCGAAATCAAGAGGCCAGGGATAGGAATAGACGTATCGAGCCAGAAACGGAGGGCAGTCCATTGTCCGGCTGAGCGAGTGCGGCGGCCGTTCGAGGTAGACGCGATACTCGTAGGTCTTGGCCACCGCCGAGTGCCGCGCGTGGAAGTCGCTTCGCACCTTGTTCGCCTCCCGGACGCGGATCGCGGATGGGAGCGTGCGGTTCAGGGCGCATTGCAGGCTGTCCGCCGGGATGGGCGCCCGCAGGGCAAAGCTGGACACCTGCGCCAGGGCGTGAACACCGGTATCTGTCCGGCCGGATCCCTGGGGGAGCGGCGTTTCCCCGACCACGCGGCCCAGGGCGGCCTGCAACTCTCCCTGGATGGTCGGTTGGCCAGGCTGAATCTGCCAACCGAAGTAGTCGCTACCGTCGTAGGACAGGACAAGCTTCCAGTTCCGGGGTCCCCACGGACGGGTTGTTGCCGGCGGGGTGGAGGTCTGCGAATGGCCGGATTGAGGGGTGGTCGTCAAGGGGTCCAAAGGTGTTTCTAACAGGGTACTCGACCTCCGGCCGTCACGGGATTCGCGCCCCATGGTGGGATATACTCAAAGCTTCTTGATCATTACGACTTGGACGGGAAGCGGCCCGCGAACTGAAACGAGGAGCGGAACGTTTTCGCGATCGAGCGCGTAATGAAGGGTGAGCGATAGCGCAAACTGAACCTCACAAGCGGTGATCGCCGGGGAGTGTAGAGATTTTGCGTCCGGAGCCGGTCTTCGGACGTCTTGATGACTGGCACCCCACATGCCTCAACCGATCGTGGAGAGGAATCATGCATTTGTACGGTATACGTGTGTCCAAGCGCCCGGCGATTGCAACTCGGGGTCACAAGCGACTGGCCTTCGTCGCTGGAGTGGGAACTCGAGGCCAGAAGCTGCGCGCTGTGGCGGCGCTCATGCTGGGATTGATTGCCGGAATGCCCTCTGGACTTGCGCAGCAGGAGGCCAACACCGCGCCTCCGCAAAATAAGGCCGCTTCGAACCTGCCCTCGGCCCCCACGCCCACTCCCACCGAGCCCCTGGATCTTCGCCAAACGAAGCGCGACTTCAGCAATCCGGCGCACGGGATGCTGGGATTGCCGTGGGAGCCGTACGTCCCCACAACCATTCCGGCCGCCAGCTTTGTCAACGGCGTGCGTCCGACGGAGCTGGTTAGGGACGGAAAGATCTACCTGAGTCTGTCTGACGCGCTCGCGCTGGCCATCGAGAACAACTACGACATCGCGATTGCCCGGTATAACCTGGACATCGCCGATACCGACATCTTGCGCGCCAAGGCCGGATCAGTTCTGCGCGGCGTGAATTCGGGCGTGGTTGCGAACACGTTAGGGGGCGGTGGATCAGCGTTGACCGGCGGAGGCGGCCCGGGCGGCACCACCGGAGGGGCGGGCGGAGCAGCCGCGGGCCTCGGCGGACTCGTGACCTCGACCATCAGCGCAGGTCCATTGCCGGAAAACCGCGATCCTGCTGTGACTGGTACGATCCAGCTGGAGCGCGCCAAGGCGCCGCAGTCAAATACCCTTTTCTCCGGCGGGAAATCGGCGTTGACCACCAATACCGATCAGTACAACTTCATCTATAACCAGGGATTCGTGACGGGCACCGCGCTGCAGGTAGGCTTCAACAATAACCGGATCACGTCCGACAATCCGTTCGCCAACTACAGTCCCAGCCTGAACTCGTCATTCAAGGCTACCGTGACGCAACATCTGCTCATCAACAACCGCTTTGTCTACCAGGCCATCAACGATCGCCGCATCACCAATTCGAGCTTCCGCCAGCAGATTCTTTACACGGTGAACCAGGTGGAGAACATCTACTGGGGCCTGGTGAGCGCCTATGAGGACCTGCAGGCCAAGCAGCGCGCGCTCGACCAGAGCACGCAGCTCGAATCCGACACGAGGAAACAACTGGAAATCGGTACCATGGCGCCGCTGGACCTCGTGCAGGCGCAGTCGAACGTCGCCTCCGACAAGCAGGCGCTGATCAGTTCCCAGAGCGCGCTGCAGTACCAGCAACTGATCATGAAGCAGGCGATCGCGCGCAACCTGAACGACCCGGCACTGGTGTCCGCGCCCATCATTCCCACCGACCGGGTGAGCATCGAGGAACTTTCCGAAGAGAAGCAACCGATTGAAGATTTGGTGCAGACGGCATTCAAGCAGCGTCCGGAACTGGAGCAGGCGGTGCTGACGCTGAAGAACGCCGAGATCGGCACGAAGGGAGCGAAGAATGCACTCCTTCCCACGCTGGACGCCTATGGGTTTTATGGCGCCAGCGCACTGGGCGGCGCGCAGAGTCCCAGTTGCATCGACTTCTTTACGGGCGGGCCCTGCGAGCCAAACTCGTTTCCGACAGTAGGGTATGGCACGGTTGTTTCCCACCTCTTCAACAGCACCGGGCCTGACAAGGGCGCGGGTTTCCAGTTGAACATTCCCATCCGCAACCGGCCGGCGCAGGCCGACCAGGCGCGGTCGCTGCTCGAATACCGGCAGGCCGAGCTGCGGCTGGAACAGCTCTACACCGAAATCCGCATGCAGGTGGTGAACGCGCAGTTCGCGTTGACCAACCGCCGCGCCCAGGTGATTGCGGCCCGAGCAGCGCAAGATTTTGCGCAGCAGAGCCTCGATGCGGAGAGAAAGAAGCTGAGCCTGGGAGCATCGACCGCATACAACGTCCTGCTCCAGCAGAAGAACCTGGCGACCGCGGAAAACAATTTAATCGCGGCCGAGGCTGCGTATGCCCTCGACCGCGCCGGACTGTTCCAGACGCTCGCGACTACGCTTCAGCATTACGGCATCAACCTGAACGACGCGGCCGCGGGGACGGTAGCTGGCGCTCCGGTGATTCCCGGACTGACGCCGGCGAAAGACACGGGTGTTGCGCCGGGGGCCAAGCCGGGGACCCGATAGGCATCGTGGTGGTCCCAGGTCCCAAAAGCGAGACCTGGGGCACCCAAGGTCGGTACAAAAACTGCCGGTTGGAGATCTAGCGTTCAGCGACCTGGTCGAGGAGATCGAAGAACTCGGGGAAGCTGATGGCGGCTGCTTCGGCGCCCTGGATGAGGGTGTCTCCCTGGGCGCGCAGCGCGGCCACGGCAAAGGCCATGGCGATGCGGTGGTCTCCGCCGGAGTCGATCGCCTCTCCGTGCAGCTTCTGGCCTCCGGGAATATCCAGGCCGTCCTCGAACTCCTCGACTTCCGCGCCCATGGCCCGAAGATTCCGGGCGACGAGGGCAATGCGGTCCGACTCCTTCACGCGCAGCTCCTTCGCATCGCGAATGCGGATGCCTCCGCTGGTGTAGGGAGCGATGGCGGCGAGCACAGGCAACTCATCAATGAGCTGCGCCGCCAGAGCGCCGCTGACTTCCGTTGAGCGCAGGCCGCCTTCCGGAGCTGAGACCTGAACCATACCGACCAGCTCGGCATTCTTCTCTTCGAGATTGAGAACGCTGATGTGCGCGCCCAGTGCGGTGAGCACGTCGAGCAGGGCGGCGCGGGTGGGATTCAGGCCGAGCGAATCGAGCACCAGGGCAGAGCCGGGGAAGAGGGCAGCCGCGCACAGAAAGAAGGCGGCGGAAGAGATGTCGCCCGGAACAGAGGAATCAATGGCGTGCAGCTTCTGCGGGCCTTCGATTGAAACGGAATCCAGCGTGCGTGTGATGTCGGCCCCGAAGGCGCGGAGGGCGAGCTCGCTGTGATCGCGGGTGCGCACGGACTCGCGCACTGTTGTGGCACCACCGGTTTGCAGGCCGGCCAGCAGGACGCAGGTCTTGACCTGCGCGCTGGGAACCGGAGTGGTGTAATCGATCGCCTTGAGTGGTCCGCCTTCGATGGTGATGGGGGCGTGACCTTCTGTCAGTGCGAGGCGCGCACCCATCTGCTCGAGAGGCTTACGGATGCGCTCCATTGGGCGGCGGGAGAGCGAGGCATCGCCGATGAGCGTGAACGAGCCTTCCTGGGCGGCGAGCAGGCCGGACATCATGCGCATCGTGGACCCCGAGTTGCCGCAATCGAGCGGCTCAGCCGGAGGAGTGACCCGACCGCCCACCCCCGTCACGGCAACCACGCCGTCGTCCTGCCGCATCACGGTGGCGCCCAGCGCCTGCATGCACGCGAGCGTCGATGCGCAGTCCGCGCCGGTGGAGAAGTTGGCAAAGTGCGACGTCCCTTCCGCGAAGGCCGCGAGCATTCCGTAGCGGTGGCTTATCGATTTGTCTCCCGGCAGGCGCAGGCTGCCCATGAGATTGCGCGCCGGCCGGATGATGCGGTCTTGGGTTGCGGTGTGCAAGGGAACTCCAGGAGATGGTTCTGATTCGAGTGTAAACAACAGAAGGACCAAGGGAATAGGGAACAGCCTTGATGCTGCGCGGCGATTTGTTTTCCATTCCCTGTTTCCTACTTTCAGGTCCCTGGCTTTAGCGCACTTTCAGCACGATGATGGTCTCATCGTCGAAGCGGTCGTGTCCGTCCTGGAAACGCGTCACGTCCGCCAGGATGCCTTCAGCGATTTGCGCAGCGCTGCGATTCTTTGCGCTGCAGATGACCGCGGACAGCCGGCTCTCCCCGTACATCTCGCCGCGGTCATTCTCCGCATCGAGAATACCGTCGGAGACAAATACGATCACGTCGCCGGATTCTGTGGCGACGGAGAACTCGTCATAGGTGACGTCGGGGAACATGCCCAGCGGGAAGCCCTCGGCGCGAATGCTGTTCGATTCGCCGGCCCGGCAGAATATGGGTTGCACCGCGCCGGAGTTGGACACTTGCAGCGTCTGGTTCTGGTCGTTCCAGACGGCGAACAGCATGGCCACATATTGTGATTCGAGCCGGCGCTCTTGCAGCGCATCGTTCAGCATGGCCAGCATCGCCTTCGGCTCAAGCTGCTGGTGTGCAGCAGATCGCATGATCCCGCTGACCAGGGCAGCGAACAGCGCCGCGGGCGCGGCCTTCCCGCTCACATCCCCCAGGACAATCGCCGTCCGGTCCGGGCCGTATTCGAGAAAGTCGTAGAGGTCGCCGCCGATGGCGCGCGCCGGCAAAAACCGAACCGCCATCTCGGCGTGGGCGTGCTCGGGAGCCGAGTGGGGCAGAAGCCGGAGTTGCACCTCGCGGGCCATGGCGATGTCGCGTTCGAGTTGCTTCTCCTGGCGCGTGACGGCCTGGTAGAGTCGGGCATTCTCAATCGCAATGGCGATCTGTGCGGCCATCGTGGTGAGCATGCGCTCGTGTTCCTCGTTGAAGAAGTTGGTGCGCGTATGTTCCAGATCGAGGACACCGATAATGCGTCCCTTGTAAAACAGCGGAACGATCAGCTCGGAGCGGGTCTCGGAGTTCATCTCGAGGTAACGCGGGTCCTTACGCACGTCGGGCACGTTAATCACCCGCCACTCGCGAACCGAGGCACCCACCAGGCCGCTGGTGATGGGAATGCGTCGCCGCGGGGCATGCGAGTAGCCGAAACGCCACGCATATCGGGTGATCAGCGTCTGGCCCTTCTCGTCGAGCAGCATGATGGTGAACATCTGGTAGTCGATGAGGCGGCGGAGAAGCTGTCCTACGCGCTCGAGCAGCGGGTCGAGATCGAGGATAGAGGTGAGCTCTATGGAGATCTCGTTAAGCACGGTGAGGGTCTGCGCCTGGCGCGAGACCCGCGCATAGAGGCGGGCGTTTTCGATGGCCTGCGCGATGCGGGAGGCGGTGAGGGTGAGCAGATGGAGATGTTCCGGCCGGAAATAGCCGGTCTTTTCGCTCTCGAGATCGATGACGCCGATCAGGCGGTTCTTGGCGATCAGGGGGACAGCAAGTTCGGAGCGCACGTCGGGATTGGCGGCGATGTAGATCGGCGACGTGGACACGTCGTTGAGCAGGATGGATTGGCGGGTCAGGGCCACCTGGCCGACGACGCCTTTGCCCAGCGGGAAGCGCATCCGCTCCGCCTCCTTGGTATGGCCGATCTGGAAGCGCATGCGCAACTCGTGGGTGCGGTCATTCAGAAGGAAGATGGCGAAAATGCGGTAATTGATGATGGCGCGCACCAGTTCGGAGGTGCGATTGAGGAGTGTCTGGAGGTCGAGCGTGGTGTTCAGAGCGTCGGCCAGTTGCACGAGGTAAGTGAGGTCGGCGGGTTCGACGCGCACGTTCACCGGATCAAGATGCGCCAGCGGATTGTCGGAGGGAGCCGGACGATAGTCGCCCTCGAACTCCAGCTCAGCGCGGTGCTTTGGGGGAGAACCAGCCATGGGCGTCGAAGTGAATGATAAAGCAGGGGTCAGGGATCAGGTGTCAGCGATCAGGGATTGTGTGCCCAAGGGGGTCACTTTTTCAGCAGCGGCTTGAGAGCAGGGAACAACGTGTTGGCGATGATCTCCGAGCCCCTGGCAGTGGGGTGGATGCCGTCGGCCTGGATCGAATTGGGCACATGAACGAGATCCTTGTAGATCATGGGCACAAAAGCGGTGTGATGCCTGGCCGCGAGGTCTCGAAACATCGCCTCGAAGGCCTGGATGTAATCGGACCCGTAGTTGGGCGGCAGGGTGATGCCGGCCAACAGGATCTTGATGCGTGCATTTTCGAAGGTGGTGAGGACGGTGTCGAGATTGCGGCGCGTGACGTCAAGGGGAAGCCCGCGCAACCCGTCATTTCCGCCGAACTCGACAATGACCACATCGGGGTGAAGCTGCAGGACGATACGCACATTGGCAACGGCGTCCTTGGTCGTGGCGCCGCTGGTACCCTGGTTATTCACTTCGTAGTGGTAGCCGCTGCCGGTAAGTTTGCGCTGCAGGGCGGCAGGATAGGACTGGTCCGGCTGCAGGCCGTACCCCGCGGTAATGCTGTCTCCAAAGCAAACCAACACCGGCCGGGCAGTTCCCGGAGCCGGAACGGCCAGAATGAGCATCCAAAACGAAACGATTAGAGAACGGCGAACGTCCACAGGAATAGTGTAAGAGCAGGGATCAGGTGTCGGGTTTCAGGTGTCATTGATCACAGTGGCATGCACGAAACCAGGCAATCACAATTTGCGTATAGCCCTGATAGAGCCTTTGCGGCGCGAGCGGGAGAGCGGTGCTGTCTTTCAAGGAGAAAAGCGGGTGATTGAAGTTCGAGAGGCACAGAAATGGATCCAGAACGGCGCGCGTCGCGTGGACATCCTGAGGGGAATCACCCTTACCATTCCGGCTGGGCAGTTCGTTGCCATCGTGGGGGCGAGCGGCAGCGGGAAAAGCACCCTGCTGGGCCTGTTGGCCGGCCTGGACTCGCCGAGCGCCGGCGAAATCTGGCTCGACGGCATCCCCATCCACAACCTTGCCGAGGCTCAGCTTTCGGCGGTGCGCGGGCGAAAGATCGGGTTTGTGTTTCAGTCCTACCAGCTCATCCCCACGCTGACGGCGCTTGAAAACGTGCTCTTGCCGTTTGAGTTGAACGCCGATGGAGATGGCGTCAGAAAAGCCCGGCGGCTGCTGGAGGATGTCGGGCTGGCGGAGAGGATGGACCATTACCCGGTGCAACTCTCCGGAGGGGAACAGCAGCGCGTCGCCCTGGCCCGCGCATTTGTCGTCGATCCGCCCATCGTGATGGCGGACGAGCCTACGGGCAATCTCGACTCCAGCAACGGGCGCCTGGTCCTCGACCTGTTGCTGGAACGAAACAAGCGCGAGGGAACAACGCTGGTGCTTGTGACTCACGATGCGGAGGTGGCCAGCCGGGCCGACCGCAAGATTGTGTTGAAGGACGGGCGAGTGGTGGAAGACACGCTTCCGTATGAGTCGCGTTCCCCCGTTGCCGCGCAGGTGAGCAATGGCTGATCCGGGTCCGGTTCTGCGCAATAACCGCGCCCTTGGCTGGAAGCGCGCAGCCGCGATCGCGTGGCGCGACCTTAAATCAGCGCCGGGCAAGTTCGGTTTCGTGGTGTTGTCGGTGGCCATCGGCGTGGCCGCGCTGGTGGGAGTCCGCGGCTTCAGCGAAAGCTTTCGCAAGACCCTTTCCACCGAGGCGCGGTCGTTGATCGCCGGAGACCTGAGCGCCCGCATCTTTCACGTCCCAACTCCGGATGATGACAAGAAGGTCGGCGCCATCAAGGAGAAGATTCCGGGCAGCCGCTCGACATGGGTGACAGAGACGCTCTCGATGGCGTCCGTGCCACCGGATCCTGTACCGATCCTGGTGGCGTTGAAGGCGGTGGATCCGAACGAGTATCCGTATTACGGAAAAGCGATTCTCGAGCCCGACATGTGCCTGCAGCAGGCGCTCGAGGGCGATTCCGCCGTGGTTGCCGAGGAGTTCCTTATCCGCCTGAATGGGCATGTGGGCGAGAAGCTTCGCCTCGGGGGACGGAATTTCAAGATCGCCGCCGTGCTTCGCCAGGAGCCCGACCGGATCAGCGCGGGCGCGGGAATGGGGCCGCGCGTCATGATCTCCAGCGCCGCGCTGGCGCGCACGGGAATCCTGGGGCCGGGGAGCCGCGCCAGTCACCGGCTGCTTTTGAAGCTGCCTGACAAGCTTCCCCCCGGAGTGACGACAACCACGCTGCGCAAGCAGGTGGAAGAGGCCCTTGGTGATGCGCAGGTGATCGATTATAGGGAGGGCAATCCCGGGCTGACCGAGGGGCTGGACCGGGCCACGGCGATCCTGAGCCTCATCTGCCTGGTCGCCATGGTGCTGGGCGCGATTGGCGTGGCTATGGCCATGCACGCTCACCTCGAACAGCGCATGGATATCCTCGCGATCCTGAAGGCCGTGGGTGCGGGATCATCGGACCTGTTGCGCATTTTTCTTCTGCAGACGCTGGGGCTGGGATTTGCGGGTGGCGTGCTGGGCCTGGCCGCGGGACTCGGCGTGATGGAAGCGCTGCCCGCCGTTTTCGGCAAGCTGATCCCGGTGCGCATCACGCTCGAGTTTCCATGGCGCTCACTGGTTGCCGGCATGGGCACCGGTCTGCTGACCACCCTACTGTTCTGCCTGCCGCCACTGCTCGATGTGCGCGGCATCCGGCCAGTGCTGGTCCTGCGCAGGCTGGTCGAGCAGCCCGCCAACGGCATCGGCGGATGGTTCGCGCACGTCTGGGCGCGGAGGCTGCAACTGGGCCTGTCAATCGCAGTGGTGCTGGCGCTGGGCGGCATCGCCTGGGGCTTGTCGGACTCCGCCGTGATCGGCACATCGTTCGCGCTTGGGCTTGCCGCAGTGCTCTTCGTGCTGCTGGTGCTGGCCGCGGTGTTGTTGCGAGTTATTCGATTTCTGCTGAACCGGGTGCGGCTGCATCTGCCGTCTTTCCTGCGTCACGGTCTGGCAAATCTGTACCGTCCCGGCAATCAGTCGGCGCCGGTGTTGGCTGCGCTGGGTACGGGGGTGATGCTGATCCTGGCCGTGTACCTGATGCAGTCGTCCATTCTGCGAGAGGTTAAGGAGACAGCTTCTCCAAAGCTGCCCAACGTGTTCCTGATCGACGTAACCTCAGAGGAGGCGCCGGGCGTGAGGGCGTTTTTCCAGCGCCAGGCGGGTGTGACGGAAGCGCTCGACCTCATGCCCGGGATCACCGGGCATTTCGTGTCTCTGAACGGCAAGCCGGTGGCGCAACTCAAGGACAAGCACTATCCCCGGTGGATGCTCGACAACGCGGAGCTGAGCTGGTCCGATACGCCTCCGATGGGTGACCAGATTACGCAGGGAAAATGGTGGACGGACGGCGGCGCGCACGAGATCGCTATGGGCGAAGGTACCGCGCGGCGGCTCGACCTGGGTGTGGGCTCCGAGGTGGAGATCGAAACCGCGACCAGCGGCGTACACAAACTGAAAGTAGCCGCTCTCTACAAGGCTGACGGCGAGCACGTGGGCGCGCGCATTCCCTTCGTGTTGCCGTCGGGCCAGCTCAAGGACGATGTGGCTACGTGGTACGGCGGCGTGCATCTAGATCCGAAGCAGATTCCTGCCATGGAGCGGGCATTCTTTCTCGCCTATCCGACCGTCACCGTGATCAACATCGCCGACATTCTTATCCGCATTGAAACGGTGGTGGATCAGATCACGGTGGTCATCCGCTTCCTGGCGGGATTTTCGATTTTCGCGGGACTGACGATTCTCGCGTCCAGTATTGCCAGCACGCGCTTCCGCCGCATGCGCGAAGCGGTGGTGTTGAAAACGCTCGGCGCCACACGGATGCGCATCGTGCGCACGTTCAGCGTGGAATTCAGCGTACTGGGAGTGCTCGCGGGGGTAGTGGGGGTTGTCTTTGCCAATTTGCTGACGCAGTTGATCCTGCACCGGCTCAAGATCGGGTACCACCTTGAGTGGCCGGCGGCCGTTGTCGCCCTCATCGGCACCGCGATCCTGGCAACGGCAACGGGGTGGATTGCGAGTTATCGCATCCTCGGTCTGCGCCCGCTGGAAGTGTTGCGCGAGGAGTGACAGGGCAGGGAACAGGGAGCAGCTCAGGAATTGCGATTAGTGAATGGCTTTGTCCACGCGATTTCGCTTCGAGCTGACTGCTTCCCTCGATTTCAAATTCCGGCCGCTGGGTTGGCTCGCACCGTAGTAATGAAGGAAGAGATCCACCGCGTGCTTTACGTGAGTACGCGGTTGTGTTCCTTTGAATCGCTGTCCCAGCACGACGGCCGTGAGATGATGCGAGCTGATTACCAGATCAAGAAAGTCGTCCGCGGCCCGCAAGGGATCGGCCTCGCGCAGATTGCCGGCTTTCATATGGCGGCGGATGAATGCCGCCGTGTGATCGCGGCCCACTCCCGGCCCAAGGGCGTAAAACTTCTCCGCCGTTGATGGATCCCTAAAACTCTCCGCGGCTACGATTCGGAAGAGCTTTCCGAATCTTTCTGAGTTAATGAACTCCAGGATCTGCGTGCCTGCCTTCGTGAGGACTTTCCTCAGGTCGTCATCCGTGGAAGACCAGCTGATATTTGCCTGCGAATGAATTCCAGCCTGCAACTCGCCAATGACTGCCGCCAGTATGTCTCTTTTGTCACGGAAGTTCGCGTACAGTTCCCGCTTGGAGACCCTGGCTCTTCGCGCGATATCAGCGGTACTTGTTTCTTCGTAGCCCTTTTGGAGGAATATCGCGGAGGCTGCGGTAAGGATCCGTTGCTCGTGATTGTTCCTGCGAGTAGCCGGCGTTGGCGGCTGTTTTCGTGCTGTCATCACCATTCTGTTCTTACGACAAATGCTAAGGCTGCAGATTTGGCTGGGCAGATTTCGTTACGGCGCGCCGAAATGCAGAGTTCCGGGGCCGGATTCCCTCTTTTAGATCATGCCAGACGGCGCTCGCAGACTTTACGTCGGCTAAACCGCAGTATACGTAGTGATCGGGGCGAACAATGACGGCCTTGCAGCTAAGAGTATCAAACCATCGGGCGGCGACGCCTTCAGTCTCTCTCCAATTCGTCTTACCCAACACAATGGTGTCGATGCCGACGTCGCCCAAATCCGGCGGACTCGCACCATCACGACCATCGACTATGAAGCGCCAGCCGGGCTTTGCCACTTCGTCCATCAAGAACGAGCCTGCCTCAGTTTCAATTCGCGGCTGAGGAAACAGTGTGCCTGCACCGGACCCAAGATCCGGGCGCACCAGGCCTCCCTCGAGCGGGGGTACGATCTCCTGCCGGGTGACGACCTCGGCCTTTCCTCCGCCACGTTTGAGAAGCTCCTCGTCGCGCCGGCGCGCCGCGTCGGCGTCCCGAATGCAGATGGACGCGCCAATCTCCTTGATGCGCTGCGTCAGCGTGACTACGTGCTGCCTGCGTTCTTCCTGGTAGGTGGCCAGGAGCGCCTCGCCCGCGTGTCCGCACAGAACAGCACTCAGTTTCCAGCAAAGATTCGTCACATCCCGAATGCCCTGGCACATGCCCTGGCCGATAAACGGAGGCTGCTGATGGGCCGAATCTCCGGTGAGAAACACCCGACCTCGCCGCCACTCCGCCGCAACCAGTGCGTGAAACCGATAGCTGCTTGCCCGCCAAAGCCTGCCGTCGCCCGGATTCAGCCATCGTGATAACAATTGCCACACGCTGTTCTCTTGCTCGACTTGCTTCGGATCTTCTCCGGGATTCAGCATGATCTCCCATCGGCGGTGATTGCCCGGGCCAATGATGTAGGTGTAGGGCCGCGTTGGATCGCAATACTGCGCGCAATCCGTGGGAAGCTTCGAAATCGCGTCATCATTGACCAGGAGGTCAACCACAAGCCACGGTTCATCGAAGCCCAGGTCCTCGAGCGGGATGTTCAGCATGCGCCGCACCGGGCTCGACGCACCGTCGCAGGCAATTGCATATCTTGCGCGCACCGTCCCGGTTCGGCCATCGTCCGACCGGACCGTGAGGATAACCGCATCGCGCTCTTCCATCAGTCCCGTCACCTCTGCGCCGAGATTCACGGTCACCGTGGGGTGTTGCATCGCGCGGTCTCGCAGGATGCCTTCGACCGGCGGCTGCGTGAAGACCATGTTCGGCAGGTAGCCCATCGGATACGGCGGAGCAACAACGTCAATGCGCCGGATGAGCTGACCCTGTACCCCAAAGTGGTTCGAAGTTCCAAATGGAGCCGTGTGTGGAAGAATGCGATCCACAACTCCGATGTTCTGGAGAACGCGCATGATCTCGTGGTCAAGCGCAATGGCTCGAGGAATGTCCCAGATGGTTCGGCTCTTCTCCAGAACGAGCGTTTTCACGCCCATCTGCCCCAGCCAGCATGCCGCCACTGCGCCCGCCGGGCCAAAGCCCACGATCACAACTGCGTAGTCCGGCACGGTATTCATTCGCAAGCGAGCGCTCCGGGGCGCGGACTTGCAAACCGTATTGCCACCTGGGCTTTCTTGACGTACTCAGGCTTGGGCGGCGCAATGCCCCAGTGGTCCGTGCGCCCGGGAGGCCACACCCAATACTCCGGCCCGTGTGCCTCATAGGTGTCGTCCACCTCCAATACCTCCGCCGTGTATTCGATAACGAATCCGAACGGATCGACAAAGTAGGCGAACACGTTGTTTCCCGGGCCGTGCCGGCCGACGCCCCACCCGATGGGAAAGCCATGATCAATCAGGCGTCCCGAGCCCAGCATGACCGACTCCCAGTCCGGCATCATGAAGGCCACGTGGTTCAGGCCGTCGACGCCGGAATCGGCGAGAACGACGGCATGATGGTCTGTATTGCAGCGCAGGAATGCCATTGCGCGCGAGCGATCCGACAACGCGAATCCAAGTGCTTCCTGGAAGAAGCGGCTGGTGGCTTCGATATCACGGCAATTGAGATTGACATGCGAGAGGCGGAAGGGAAGCGAGGGCCGCTTGTCCTCGTCATCGCCGAGAGCATCGCCGGCGTGAAAGCGAAGCACAAACCCCTGGGGAGAAGCCACCTTCAAAACCAGTCCGCTGTCCGGCCCGGGATTCGATCGTGGCGGCGACACGATTGAGCCATGTGCGAGGATCACCCGCCGGGCAATATCATCGAGCGTTCGGGGTTCCTTCACGCGAAAGCTCACCGACAGAATTTCGGGCGTGGGGTGAGCGTGCAGCGCAAGCAGGTGATGATCGCGTCCCGTCGCGCGCAGATACAGAGTCCCGTCGTGTCGAGCCGCGACGGTCAGGCCCCATACATCGCGATAAAACTCTTCGGCGCGCGCGAGATCCGGAACTCCAAGCTCGACGCTTCGGATTGCCATCACCGAGAAATCACGCATACATCATCTCCAACCGGTGCCGTTCCACCGGCGCTCGGCGCTACGGAACAGGCTCTTCGTCGGTGATGCCGTTTTGCAGCACGCCGATTCCATCAATCTCCACTTCGACAACGTCGCCGGGCTTCAGCCACAACGGCGGTGTCCTCTTTACGCCAACGCCACCGGGAGTTCCGGTGACGATGACATCCCCGGGGGCAAGGGGGTTGAACGAGGAACAATATTCGACCAGGGCCGGGATATCGAAAATCATGTCGCCCAGCCTGGCCTCCTGTACAGTTTCTCCGTTCAGGCGGGTCATGATCCGCCGCGATTCAAGGTTTGTGAACTCGTCGGCCGTGACCATCCACGGTCCGAAACTGCCCGTGCGCGGGAAGTTTTTCCCGGGCGTGAACTGGTGCGTGTGGTGCTGCCAGTCGCGCACGCTGCCGTCGTTATAGCAGGCGAACCCGGCGATATGGTCGAATGCCCTCTCCCGCGAGATATACCTTCCCGGTTTGCCGATGATGACGGCCAATTCGCCCTCGTAGTCGAGGCTGGTCGAAACACGCGGGCGGATCATGTCAGCTCTGTGCCCCGTTTGCGTATTTGCAAACCGCGCGAAGATGGTTGGATGTTCCACGACGGCCCGGCCCGTTTCCTTGCGGTGCGTTTCGTAGTTGTGTCCCACGCAGAAGATCTTTTCCGGGTTGGGAATGACCGGCAGCCAGTGCACGTGGTCCATGCCATAGACGGGCGCGGCGCCGCTCGCCTGCCGCACGGCTTCGAACGCTCCCTGTGCGATGCACGCCTTCAGGTCAGGAACGGTGTCTCCGAGAATGGCTCCAATGTCACGCAAGGAAGCTCCGTCGCCGATGCCCCAGGTTGGCTTGTCCTGGATGCGAAATGAGGCAAGTTTCATACGGGATACCACGCGGGCGGCGAGCCGGTCGGCGCTGTCGTTGAACGGCTGAAATTCCACTTGTGTCGATCGGAGTGGGGAACCGCAGACCCAAATGGTACGCCATGGTACCAAACCACTGCAATGGATTTTTGCAGGCAAGAATTTGCTTTACAGCCCTGTCTTTTGTTTGCTATCAAATTCCCATGTCGCGCGGTACGAGCTAGTACCGCATTTGTTTCCGTCTTTCGCGCTTCCCCGATGACGTTCAAGACGGATTCCCGGCACGACCGCCAGTCCCGCACGTGTCTGAACAGAGGTCTATCTGTATGTTTAAGAATTCATTGCCTGCGGTGCAGGCGCCTTATAAGCTGGATGCAGGTGCGGGCGTTTGCTTTGCCTTTGGAAATCAGCTCGCCACGCGGATTGCAACACCAGCCGAGCTGAACCAGCCCGCCAGCGGAACCATCCTGACGGGAGCCAAGGGCGCGGGATTCCCCGTTCACCGTCATCGCGCCACGCATGAAGCGCTCTTTGTGCTCGAGGGGGTGGTCGAGTTGAAACTGGCCGGCCGCTCCTACCTGCTCACGCCGAGCGATTACGTAAACATTCCGCCTGGTACCCCGCACGGATATGAGTTTGTAGATCATCGCGGCAAGCTCCTGAGCTGGAGCTTCGGCGGAAATGCGGCCGAAG
>Ga0335077_10002509_pt1 | contig 21935 bp, 18 predicted proteins | sample Lox_Sample_31_FD_207151 | JGI IMG/M metagenome (GOLD analysis project Ga0335077, IMG submission 207151) | Soil microbial communities from Loxahatchee National Wildlife Refuge, Florida, United States - Lox_Sample_3.1 | ecosystem: Environmental > Terrestrial > Soil > Wetlands | place: USA...
GTTCCCGCCATGGGGGCCGAGACCGTGTAGCGCTCCCGGATCCGGGCGCGGCCGCTGTCCACCACCTTCTGGTCGAGCGGCCCGCGCACGACGCGCGCCACCTCGACGTCGACCGGCCGGGGGCGCATCACCGCCACGACTCCGGCGAGGAGGAGGAGGGCGATTGCGAGCGTCGCGATTCGGTAGGTCCAGGTCATGTCGTCACCTCAGTCCCGAGCCTTGAGGACCGCCACCAGGTCGAGCCGGTCCGACTGCCTCCGCACGACGAGCGCGCAGGCGAGCGCGGCGAGGAGGACCACGCAGGCGGCGCCCAGGTAGCCCGCCGGGGAGCTCGAGACCGGGATGCGCAGCAGCTCGCGGTCGATGGTGGAGAGCGAGAGCCCCCCGATGAAGCGCCCCAGATAGAGGCCGGGAACGATCCCCAGCACCACCTGGATCGCCTGCTCGCCGAGGAGCACCGCGGCGAGCTCGCCGCGCGTGAACCCCAGGATGCGCATGGTGGCGAGGTCGCGGCTGCGGACCTCGAGCGCGATGCGCGCGTTGTTGTAGACCACCCCGACAGCGATGGCGGCCGCGAAGACGGCGAGCGCCATCTCCAGGACCAGGAATACGTCTCCCACCTGGGCTCGCACCAGGCTCCGGTCGACGTCGGGACGGCTGATCGAGGTCACCGCCGGCAGGGCCGCGAGCCGATCCGTCACCTCGTCGAGGTCGCGCCGCTCCACCCCGAGGAGGACGACGTTGGCGCTCAACTTCTCCCCGAGGAGCTGGGCGAGGTCGGAGGCGTCCATGTACCCGGAGAGGCCGAGGAGGTCGTCGACGAGCGCGGCGACCGGCACGACCACCTTCTGCCGCTCGCCCTCCAGGACCTCCACCTCCACGCGGTCGCCCTCGCGGAGGCCGAGAGACTCCCCGAGTGGCCGGGAGAGCGAGAGGCCGCTCGGCGGCAGGGCGAGCGGCCGGGCGCGGGCGTCGAGGAGCCGGTGGAGGTCCATGCCGCGGGGGATGCCGATGATGGCGGTGGTGCGCGACCGGTGGCCGGCCCGGAGCCGGACCGGCACCATGCGCTCGCCCTCGGCGCGTCGCACGCCCGGCAGGTGGGCGGCCTCGAGCACGGCGCGCCCGTCGCGGGCGCCGTCGAGGGTGACGGTGACGTCCTCGCGGTGCGCCACCTCGAACTGGAGGCGCAGCACCTCGTCCATGGAGTCGTTGAGGACGCTGCCGGCGAGCACGATGGCGGTGGCGAGGGCGATGGAGGCCGCCGACAGGAGCAGGCGGAAGGGGCGCCGCTGCACGTCGCGCAGGATCATGCGGACGACGGGGGGGAGATGGGCGTAGGCCTGGTCGAGGCGGGTGGGGTGGTAGCTCGGCGGGGCCTCCGGCCGCATGGCGTCGGCGGGAGGGACGGAGACGGCCCGGCGCACCGCCGACCAGGTCCCGGCGACGCCGGCCGCTATCGCCGCGCCGCTCGCCCCCGCGATGGCCCAGGCGTCGAGGCGGAAGAGATAGGCGGGGAAGCGGAAGTAGCGGGCGTAGACGGAGAGGATGGCCTTCGCCCCGAGCCCTCCGAGCCCCCATCCCAGGACCACCCCCAGGGCGGAGACCGCGAACGCCAGCTCCAGGTAGTGCGCGGAGAGCTCGCGGGTGCGGTAGCCGAGCGCCTTCAGGGTGGCGATCTGCTCGCGCTGGGTGCCGACGATGCGGGAGAGGAGGACGTGGAGGAGGAAGGAGGCGACGCCGAGGAAGATGACCGGCAGGGTCCGGGAGAGCCGAGCCAGCTGGGCGATCTTCTGCCCCACGAGCTTGTGGGACGGCTGGTCGGCGCGCCCCACCGCTCCGAGCCCGCCGTAGGGCTCGAGGAGCCGGTCCACCTCGTCGATGACCTCGCGCTCGTCGGCGCCTGCCGCGAGCTGGAGGACGACGTCGTTGAAGGCCCCCTTCAAGCCGGTGGCGTCGGCGAGGGCGTCGCCGTCCATCCAGGCGACGCCGAAGTGCCAGGGGTCGGGGAGGCCGGTGCGGGGCTCCGAGGCCCAGACGAACTCGGGCGAGGTGGCGAGTCCCACGACCCGCAGCTGGGCGAGGCGTCCCTCGACGACGGCCGTCAGCTTGGACCCGGGGCCGAGCCCCCAGGTCTCGGCGAAGGTCTGGCTCAGGACCACCTCGTCGGCGCTCCCGGGCTCGACCTGGCGCCCGGCGGTGATCTGGGTCTGGTTGAGCCGCGAGTCCGCCGGCCAGCCGACCGAGACGAAGCGGGCGACCACCGGCTCGGCACTCCCCTCCATGAGGAGGCGGAAGTCTTCGACGGTGCGCCCCTCCACCGCGGTGACGCCGGGCAGGTCGCGCAGCCGGTCGAGGAGCGGGCGCGGCGCCCGCTTCAGGTGCACGAAGACGTCGGCGAAGCGGGAGCCGGCGTAGAAGGAGTCGCGCGAGGCCTGCACCGAGGCGGAGGCCGAGACCGCCGCGACGAAGCTGGCGATGCCGCAGCCGACGAGGAGGGCGATGGTGAAGGCCTGGTAGCGCAGGCGCCAGAGGTCGCGGACGAGCTTCCGGCGGAGGGCGCTCACCACGCCACCTCGGAGGGCGGCCGGCGGTGGGGATTCGGGGTGTCGGTGGCGATGCGGCCGTCGGCGAGCGTCACCACCCGGTCGGCCATCTGGGCGATGGGCGCGTTGTGGGTGACGAGGGCGACGCTCGTCTCGAGCTCCCGGTTCACCCGGTCGAGGACCTCGAGCACCAGGCGGCCGGTCTGGGCGTCGAGGGCGCCCGTGGGCTCGTCGCAGAGGAGGATCTCCGGCTGCTTCACCACCGCCCGGGCGATGGCGACCCGCTGCTGCTCGCCGCCCGACAGCTGGGAGGGGAAGTGGTCGCGGCGGGCGGCGAGGCCGACGAGGCCGAGAGCGTCGCCGGGCGACATCGGGTTCGAGGCGATGTCGGCGACGAGCGCCACGTTCTCGAGCGCCGTCAGGCTGGGGATGAGGTTGTAGAACTGGAAGATGAAGCCGATGTGGCGGCGCCGGTACTCCGTGAGCGCCTCCTCGGTGGGATGCGAGAGGTCGATCCCGGCGTAGTGGAGCCCGCCCCGCGAGGGGACGTCGAGTCCGCCCAGGATGTTGAGGAGCGTCGACTTCCCGCTCCCCGAGGGGCCGAGGAGCACCACCATCTCCCCGCGGAGGAGCTCGAAGTCCACGCCGCGGAGCGCCTGTACCTCGACCTCCCCCATGCGGTAGGTCTTCACCAGCGCCGAGGCGCGGATGACCGGCGCCTCAGCGGACGCGCTCATGGGACCTCCGCCCGCCGGGCGGCCGGCGCCCCGGCCGTCGAGGTCCGGGGGCGACGGCGAGCAGCCGCCGGAAGGTGTCGAAGACGAGGCGGATGTGGCTCTCGAGGGCGGCGCGGGTGACCTCCGGGTTCACGGCGAGGAAGATCCCGTCGAGGGCGGCGTCGTTGGCCTCGACGAGCCTGAGGAGGAGGTCGTTGGGGATGTCGGTGCGCACGCAGCCGAGGCGCTGGCCCGCCTCGAGGAGGACCCGCCAGAAGGCGTGGCCCTTCGCCACGATGCCGGCGAAGCGGGGGCTCCTCCGCCGGGCCTCGTCGACGAGCAGGGTGACCTTCACGAGGTCGCCCGACGACTCGAAGGTCTCTGCCCACTCGCCCACGCATCGCTCCACCGCCGGCCAGAAGTCGTCGGGCGTGAGCCCCTCGAAGTCGGGAAGGCGCAGGCGCGAGAGCGCCGCGTCGAGGGCGCCCTCGATGGCCGTCGCGAAGAGGTCCTCCTTGTCGTCGAAGTAGTAGTAGCAGGCTCCCTTGGAGATGCCCGCCGCGGCGAGGATGCGGTTCAGCGAGGCCTGCTCGAAGCCCTGCCGGGCGAATTCCTCGAGCGCGATGCCGAGGAGCCGCGAGCGCGCCGCCTCGGGCATGTTCAGGAACCGCTGCCGGGGCATGAGACCGATGGTATGGACCGGTGGTCTAGGCTGTCAAGGGGCTCCCGGTCCCCGAGGCCGCCGGGTTCCGCCCACCGTCGCCTAGCGGGAGAGGAAGCTCTCGAGGAGCCCGTACCAGGTCGCGGTCGCGGGCTCCATGCCGGTCGCGTTCATGAACGGCGCCTGGGGCCAGACCGCCACGCGGGTGAAGCCGTAGCTCTCGATGGCGGAGAAGGCGGCGCCGGCGATGGCGTTCGTGGCGCTCGGGTCCGCCTCTAGCCCGATGACGGCCTTGTCGACCGGGAGGTTCGGGGCGCACATCATGTTGAGCTCCCCGGTCAAGGTGAAGTCGCAGCCGACCGGGTTCGTCGAACTCAGCACCACCCCCTGGCAGCTCGTGGTGGCGGTGCCGAGCGTGTTCACGTAGTCCTCGATGAGGACCCGGTCGATGGACGAGGCGGCGAGCTTCGCGAAATCGAGGTAGCCGTTGTCGCTCGAGCACCAGGTGCCGTTCACGTTGGAGACGATGGCGTCGACGGAGAGCGACATGCCGGGCCCGAGCGCGGCCTTGAACTTGTTGACGAAGGCGACGAACTTGTCCGCGTAGGCGCTGCCGAGGGCGGCGACCTCCCAGTCGAGGTTGTAGCCCGCGTAACCGTTCGCCACCGCCTCAGCCGTCATGGCGGAGATGAAGGCGTCCCCCTCGCCGCTCGCGTTGTCGAGGATGTTCTGGATGCCGGCGTCGGTGCCGCCGTTCCCGGCGCCGCCGTAGACGACGGGGACGGTCTTCAGGCCCAGCGACGTCACCCCGGCGGTGAACTGCCCCGTGGTCAGGCCGGCGAAGGAGTTCGAGCCCGGGCCGGTCCCGTTGCAGACGAAGGTGCCGTTCGTGGGGCAGGTGGAGTAGTAGGCCACCCCGGAATGGTAGTCGTAGTTGACGGTGTAGAACGTGGGGCAGACGTGGGTGAAGCTCGCCGGGTTGGCCCCGATCGACGCGAGCGCGTTCGCGTAGTCGACGTAGACCGCCACCCAGGATTCGCGCGTTCCCTCGGTGAAGTTCACCCCGGTCGCGTCGGAGCCGGAGAGGGTGACGGCGCTGCTCGCCGGGCTGAACCCGTACCCGGCGAGGGATGGCGTCACGGTGTAGCTCCCGGCCGGGAGGCCGGCGAAGGAGTAGTTGCCCGAGGAGTCGGTGGTGGTGGCGGCGCTCGAGGTGCCCGCGAGGGTCACGGTGACGCCGGCCGGCGCCGGGCCCGAGATGGTGCCTGCGAGGCGGTAGGTGGGGAGGGCGCTCGCGGCGAAGCCGTTCCCCGTGGAGTTCGCTCCGCTCACGGTGACGGAAGCGCTCGCGGGCGCGAAGCTGTAGCCGGCGAGCGAGGGAGTGACGACGTAGGTGCCGTCCGGGAGCGAGCGGAAGGAGTAGCTCCCCGAGGAGTCGCTCGTCGCGGTCGTCGTGCCGTCGAGCGACAGGGTGGCGCCGGGCAGCCCGGAGCCGGCCAGGGTGACGGTGCCCGAGATGGCGTACGCCCCGGCCTCGGCGAAGTCGAGGCCGGCCACGTCGGCCGCGCTCACCGCCGCCGGGAGGCTCGCGGGCGTGAAGACGTAGCCGCCCGCGAGGGAGGGGGTGACCGTGTAGCTCCCGGGGGCGAGGCCGCCGAAGGAGAAGCTCCCGGAGGCGTCGGCGGCGGTGGTGGCGCTCGAGGCGCCGCCGAGCGCCACGACGACGCCGCTCGCGGCGGGGCCGGTCACGCTCCCCGAGATCGCGTAGGTGGGCGAGGTGCTCGGGGTCGCCGCGAAGCCGTTGCCGCTCGAGCTCCCGCTGGCGATGACGACCGCCCGGCTGACGGGGAGGAAGCCGTAGCCCACGAGCGAGGGCACGACGCTGTAGGTGCCGTCGGCGAGACCGGCGAAGGAATAGTTGCCCGAGGAGTCGGTGGTGGTGGTGGTCGTGCCGTTCAGGGTGAGGGTCGCGCCAGCGAGGCCGGCGCCCGAGGCGGTGACCGCGCCCGAGAGGGAGTAGGCGCCGGCGTCCTTGAAGTCCTGTCCGGATACGCTCGCGCCGCTCACGTCGACCGTGAGCTGCGTCGGCGAGAACGCGTAGCCGGATGCGGCCGGCGTGACGGTGTAGCTGCCGTCCGCGAGCCCGGAGAAGGAGTAGTTCCCGGCCGCGTCCGTGCTTGCCGTCCCCGCGCCCGCCCCGCCCAGGGTGACCGTGATCCCCTGGCGGAGGAGCCCGGAGACGGTCCCGGAGATGGAGTGCGAGCCTGCGGGAGGCCCGCCGGAAGAGCTCGCGCGGCTTCCGCAGGCGGCGAGGAGCACGGCGAGCGCGGTGGCGAGGCGACGGAGCGTCGGCCGACGCATGGGATCCCTCCCGAGGAAGACGAACCCATGTCGCGAGCCCCGGTCGGCCGCCATCCCAGACCGCAAGGACACTCGCCGGACGGGGGCCCCAACCGCCGGGAAGAACGCCGGGTTCTTCGGGCCCGGCGAGAACCACGGGCCTCGATCGGGGTGGGGTCATCGGTGCGGCGAATCCGGACCGACCCGCACGGCGCGGCCTCCCTCCGCCGCTCGCTTCCGCCGGGAAGCGGTCGACGGCGGTCCTCCCCGCGGCGCGCAGGCGCGAGGGTGCTCCCAGGCGACGTGCTCGCTCGTCGAGGGCCTTCCGGAAAGGCTGGATTCCCCCCGCGTTAGCTGCTATTCGGCGGCCTCCTGCCTCGGGGCAGGCCTGCCCGCCGAGGAGGGTTCACGGGTACCGCTTGGGAGAGCCATGCCGATTCGCCGGGTCCTCATCTCCGGGTTGTTCGCCACCTTCCTCGCCGCCTGCCACACCACGACCATCCCGACGCCGGTGGTCGGGACCGGCTTCATCTCCGTGGCCGTGGGCGGGCTCCACACGGTGGTGGTGAAGAACGACGGGTCCCTCTGGACCTGGGGGCAGAACTACTTCGGCCAGGTCGGGAACGAGACGACGATGGACCAGCCCACGCCGCTCCAGATCGCGGCCGGCACCATCCCCTGGGTGAGCGCGGCCGCGGGCCAGTACTACTCGCTCGCGCTACGGGCGGACGACACGCTCTGGGCCTGGGGCGACAACTTCTACGGCGAGCTCGGGGACGGGACGACGACGCCGAGGAACATCCCGGTCCAGGTCGCCATCGCGGCCCCGTCGTCGACCATCTCCGCGGGGGGCACGCCCCTCGGCGGCGCCCACACGGTGGCGCTCCAGACGAACGGGAGCCTCTGGGCCTGGGGCGACAACACCTACGGCGAGCTCGGGGACGGGACGACGACGTCGCAGCGCGCTCCGGAGCAGATCGGGACCGCCACCTACATAGCGGTCGCCGCCGGAGGCTTTCACACCGCGGCGCTGCAGTCGGACGGAACGCTCTGGGCCTGGGGCTACAACGCCTCCGGCCAGCTCGGGGACGGGACGACGACGTCGCAGAGCGTTCCGGAGCAGATCGGGACCGATACCTACGCCGCGGTGGCCGCCGGAGGCTTTCACACCCTGGCGCTGAAGGCGGACGGAACGCTCTGGGCCTTCGGCGACAACACCTACGGCCAGCTCGGAGACGGGACGACGACCCAGCGGAATGCGCCGGTGGAGGTGCAATCCGGCAGCGGCTACACCTTCACGGCGGTGGCCGCGGGGCTCTACCACACGGTCGCCCTGGATTCGGCCGGGACGCTCTGGACGTGGGGCTGGAACGTCGACGGCCAGCTCGGGAACGGGCAGACCACGTCGGCGGACATCCCCCAGGGGATCGCGGTGGCGTTCATCGACCTCCTCGGCGCCGGCAACCTGCACACGGTCGCGACCCGGTACGACGGGTCGCTCTGGGCCTGGGGCAGCAACACCTTCGGCCAGCTCGGGAACACCAACCGGACGAATCAGCCGACGCCGCTGCAGGTCCAGTAGCCGCTCTCGACGCCTTCACTCGACCCGCAGCGCCTGGGTGGGGTCGAGCTCCGCCGCCTTGTGGGCCGGGTAGAAGCCGAAGGCCACCCCGCGGCCCGCGGGATGGTCAAAGCGGGAGGGGGAGCTTCCTTCGAGAGCCGGGAGGACTTCTCGAGAGAGGGCGGCGACCGCGGCGGGAGCCTAGCGGTGCTCGGCTCCGTGGCTGCCGGCGTGGCCTGAGCCCGAGCCGTGGGCGGCCTTCGGGGGCGAGGAGGCCCGGGTCGGAGCGGGGTAGGTGCGCGGGGGCGCCTTCCACTGCCCCCCCTGGTAGTAGCTCGCCCCGCGCCAGCCGGTGCCGTAGGCGCCGCCCTTGTACCCGTACCAGTGGCCGTAGCCGTTCCCGTACCAGCCGTAGCGCTTCGGGCCGTAGGGTCCGTAGTACGGCGTCGGTCCCCACCCCCATACCCAGGGTGCGACCGCCCAGCACCAGCCGACGGTGGGGTAGTAGATGTACATGTTCGGGGGCGCGCCGCCCGCGGGCACGTTGGTGTACGCCTGCCCGTAGGGCATCCACACCCAGCCGTACTCCGCCGTGTAGACCCACTGCCCGGGGGGCGGGGGCGCGGGCTGCTGGACCGCTGCCGCCGGCTGGTCCTGTGGCGGAGCCGGCATGTCCCCCGGCGGTGGGGGAGGCGGGCTCGGCGGGGCCGGCGTCGGCGGCTCGACCGCGTCCGGCGGCGGCTCGGCCTGGCCGAGCTCCATCCGGAGGAGCGCCCCTGCGCCGCTCGCGGAGCCGAGCGCGGGGGCGAGGGCCGCTGCGATTGCGAGTGCGAGGGTCTTCATGGGGTTCGTCACGGCGGGAGTGGCACCTCGTTCCGTCGGCTGCGGGGGGAACGCCCCCAAGAGGACGTTATTCCTCTACGTCCGCGTTCCGTCGCCGGAGCGTAGCAGCTCTCGCCCGGGAAGACCCTGGGGAGGGACGGCGCGTGCCAGGGCCGGGGAAGCCGGCGGAACGACCCCCGCGCTTCCGCGAGCCTCGCGCCGTCGCCAGCTCGCCGGCTTCACCCGGGCTCTCGGGGTGAGGAGCTCGGCGAGCTACCGCAAAATGGCGGAAAGGGAGGGATTCGAACCCTCGATACAGGTTGTCCCCGTATACTGGTTTAGCAAACCAGCGCCTTCGGCCTCTCGGCCACCTTTCCAAAAACCCTTCAGAGCCCTCGACTGCTGGCGGAGGAGGAAGGATTCGAACCTTCGGAGGGCGTGAACCCTCAGCGGTTTTCAAGACCGCCGCCTTAGGCCGCTCGGCCACTCCTCCCGAGCCTCTTCCGCACTTCGCCCCCTAGGCCGACCAGGCTTCGGGACCGCCCTTTTATGGCACCGGGGCCACCGGGATCAAGCTCTTTGCCCTGCCAGGCGAGCGGCGGGTCAGCGCTCCACGCCGCGGGGGAAGCGCTCGGGGGTGATGCGCTCGAGACCCCCCATGTAGGGGCGCAAGGCCTTCGGCACGACCACGGTGCCGTCCCCCTCCTGGTACTGCTCCAGGACGGCGACCACGGTTCGCCCCACCGCCACGCCACTCCCGTTCAAGGTGTGGGCGAGCCTGGGCTTTCCCCCCTCGCCCCGGTAGCGCACCCGGATGCGGCGGGCCTGGAAGTCCTCGCAGTTGGAGCAGGAGCTGATCTCCCGGTAGGCGGCCTGGCCCGGGAGCCACACCTCGATGTCGAAGGTCTTCGCCGAGGCGAAGCCCATGTCGCCCGCGCAGAGCAGCACCACCCGGTGGTGGAGTTCGAGCCTCTTCAGGACCTCCTGTGCGTCCTCCACCATCCGGTCGAGCTCGGCGTAGCTCTCCTCCGCCTTCGCGAACTTGACGAGCTCTACCTTGTGGAACTGGTGCTGGCGGATGAGACCGCGGGTGTCCTTGCCGGCGGCGCCGGCCTCGGCCCGGAAGCAGGGGGTGAAGGCGCAGTACGAGATGGGCAGGTCCGCACCCTCGAAGATCTCGTCCCGGTGCATGTTCGTCACCGGGACCTCGGCGGTGGGGATGAGGTAGAGTGGGGTCTCGCCCGCGGTGCGGAACAGGTCCTCCTCGAACTTCGGTAGCTGTCCCGTCCCGGTCATGGTCTCGGCGGTGACGAGGTAGGGCGGCAGGATCTCCCGGTAGCCGCGCGAGGTGTGCACGTCGACGAAGAAGCTGGCGATGGCCCGCTCGAGCCGCGCGCCGGCCCCCTTCGAGATGGTGAAGCGCGCGCCGGAGATCTTCGCTGCCTGGCCCCACTCCAGGATGCCGAGCGACTCCCCCAGGTCCCAGTGGGCCTTGGGCTCGAAGGGGAGGGCGGGCTTCTCGCCCCAGGTCCGGACCACGACGTTGTCCTTCTCGTCCTTGCCGTCCGGGACCGAGTCGGAGGGGAGGTTCGGGACGACGAGCAGGATCCTCTCGATCTCCGCCTCGACGGACCGGAGCTCCTCCTCGGCCCTCTTCACCTCGTCGCCGGCGGAGCGGGCCTCGAGCCTGGCCCTCTCCCCGGCCGCCTTGTCCGTCCGCATGAGCTGCCCCACGCGCGCGTTCGCCTCCGCCTGGCGCTTCTTTAGCCCCTCGAGCGCGACGTTGAGCTCGCGCCGGCGCGCCGCGAGCGGCTTCACCGGCCGGAGCGTCGCCGCCTGCCCCTCGCCCCTCCGCCCCAGCCGGCGCTCCACGCCGTCGAAGTCCTGGATGACCGCCTTGAGGTCGAGCATGCCTTTCTCGCTTTCGGAGGGGGTTTCGGAGGCCCCGGGCCCGGAAACGGAGTAGCCTTTAACCAGCGGCCGGGCAAGGGGTTGCATACATGTGCTGGCCGGCATTGCCATGGGCGAACATCGGGACGAGGCGAGGTCCAAGCTGCGGGTCCTCGCCGGTGGCGCCGGAGAGGCCCAGCGGGACGCGGACCTCGTCCGCGCCTTCCTGGTGGGGGACGAGGAGGCCTTCGAGGAGCTCTGGCGCCGCCACGAGGGCGTGGTGCTCTCGGTGGTGCGGCGCTACGCGCGCGCTCCCGAGGACGCGCGGGACCTCGTTCAGCGGGCCTTCCTCCGGGCCCTCTCCGCCTCCCGGCGTGGCCTCGCCACCCGCCCGGGCGAGCCATTCCCCTTCCGGACCTGGGTCATCCGCATCGCCGTGAACCTCGCCAAGAACCACGCCCGGGACGAGGCGCGCTGGCGCAAGGAGCCGCTCGAGCTCCTGAGCGAGGCGGCCCACTCCGGCCCCACCGCCGACGAGACGCTGCTGCGGCGCGAGCGCGAGCGCATCGTGAAGAGGGCGGTCCTCGAGCTCCCGCGCCGGCAGCGCGAGGTGCTCTCGCTGCGGATCGACGCCTCCCTCTCCTTCGACGAGGTGGCGGAGGTCCTGAACATCACCGTCAACAACGCCAAGGTGTGCTTCCACCACGCCATCCGGCGCCTGCGGGCGCTCGTCGGCGAGGTGCCGCCCGACGGGGACGAGGGCGGGAAGGGAAGGCAAAAGTGACCGGATCCTGTGCACGGTGGGAACCCATCCTCCTCGAGCGGGTCGCCGGCGAGCTCGACGCCGAGGGCGAGCGCCGCCTCGACGAGCACCTCTCGTCCTGCGCCGCCTGCCGGGCGGAGCTGCGGGCTCTCGGGGAGGTCCTGGAGCTGGCGGAGCTCCCGCCCTTGTCGGACGCCGAGCGGAGCGCGCTCGCCGGAGCCGACCGCGCCGCGCTCGGCGAGTGGAAGAGGTCGCACCGCCGCCGCCGCGCCTTCGCGGCCGCGGCGGTCTCCCTCGCCGTCGCCGCCGCCGCCTTGGTCTTCGCGGTGTCGCCCGGGCTCGTGCGCCGGCCCCCGGCGGTGGAGGTGCCGGCGGTCGCCTGGCAGCTGCCCGACCTCGAGGAGACCTGGTCGGCGGCCGCCATCGCCGAGCCGTCCGCCGCCTCGGTCGACGAGGCCTCGCCGGATCCGAGCGGCGCGCCCTTCCCCGAGGACACCCTGTTCGCCGAGCTCGAGGAGATCGACCTCGACGCCCCATGAGCAGAAGTAGTAAGGAGAGATCGATGCGGTTCGCCCTGGCCCTGCTCCTCGTCCCCGCGCTCGCGCTCGCCCAGGGCGGGCCGCCCGCCAAGGCCCCGCCGCCCGGCGCCGAGGCCTCCTCCCCGGGCAGCCCCGAGCAGCCGGAGGAGCGCTGGGAGCGGATGGCGAAGCGGATGCGGCTCGCCCGGGCGCTCGGCCTCGCCGAGGCGCTCGACCTGGACGAGACCCAGGCGACCAAGATGAACGAGATCATGGGGAGCTTCGACGCTCGCAGGAAGGCGCCGCTCGAGCAGATCCGGGCGAGCGTCAAGGTGCTGCGCGAGGCGGCGCGCTCCTCCCAGGGGGCGAAGGACGCGAAGGCCGCCCCGGCCGACGGCAAGCCCGTCGACCAGGCCATCGCCGCCATCTTCGACGCCCGCAGCCAGCTCCTCGCCGTCGACCGCGAGATGTTCCAAGCGCTCGCGAAGGGGCTCACCCCGGAGAAGAAGGCCCGCATGGCGCTCTTCTTCGCCCGCTTCCGCCAGCGGTTCGGGATGGAGATCCTCGAGCACTCGGAGCACCGCGGCTTCGGCGGGAAGAAGGCTCCGGGCGCTCCCGGCCGCCCGTCCGGCTCCGGTTGGGACGACTAGCCAGTCGGCGTGGCGAACCCTTTCGGGGACGGCTAGACTCGCCGTCCATGGGGAAGAGCCGCCGCGGGCGCGACGAGGGCGTCGCCGCAGGCTACGAGGGGCCGGAGGTTCTCTCGGCGCTCCTCGCCCAGGCCGGCTCGCCCTACGCTACCGAGGAGGTGGCGGAGCACTTCACCGAGGCGCAGGCGTCGGGCGAGCCCCGCAGCGACGTCATCCCGTCCCTCTTCCCGGACGAGCCGCACTTCGCGGCGCCGGAGCACGCGCGGCGCCTCTACGCGAACCTCATCGGCCTCTGGGACCTCGTCGCCGCCGGGAAGGACATCGACGACGCCCCGGCGGTGGCGGCGCCGCCCGCGCCCGCGCCCCCTCCCGAGCGCGGGAGCGTCGACGGGCGCGAGCTGCCGCGCGCCTTCGTGGAGGAGGCCTGGCGCTGGCTCGCCTCCCTGCCCGAGCGGGAGACGACCCGGCTCCGCGACCGCTTCGCGAACACCCAGCCCCACCTCGACGCCTGGCTGGGAGAGGTGGAGCTCCCCGAGGCCGGCGGGGTCGCCGCGCACGACCTGGTGTTCGAGACCTGGGCGATGATGGACCGGGCCTTCGACGACCGCCTCGGCGTGGTCGACTGGAAGGAGCTCCAGGACCTGGAGGCGGAGCCGCCCTCGCTCGAGGGGGTGCAGCCGGCGCTCGCCGAGTACGTGGCCGAGCAGCTCGACAACCTCGAGGACGAGGACGAGTCCTTCGGGGCCCCGGAGCGCGCCCAGGTGGAGCGCGTCCTCGCCTCCGCCGGCGCCTCCCTCACCCGCGTCGTGGCCGAGGACTAGCGTCCGCCTCAGGGCGGGACCGCGGCCAGGAACTCCGCCAGGGCCCGGTGGAAGGCCTCCGGGTTCTCGAGGTTCGCGATGTGGCCGGCCGCGGGGATGCGCACGAGCTTCGCGCCCTTCACCCCCGCCGCCATCTTCTCCGCCTCGGCGGGCGGGGTGAGGCCGTCCTCCTCGCCGACGAGGACCAGGGTGGGGCAGGCGATGGCGGCGAGCGTCGGGGTCGAGTCCGGCCGCCGCGCCATGCCGCGCTGGGCCGCCGCCACCCCCGCCGGAGTGCCCTGGCCGATGAGGGCCCGCACGTCCCTCACCGCCGCCGCGTCGGCCTGGGGCCGGAGCAGCTTCGGCGTCATCTCGTCCGCCACCCAGTGGAGCCCCTTCTCGATGGCGCTCTTCGCGAAGGCCTCGCGCCCCGCCGCCCCCTCGGGCGTGTCGGCCCCGGCGCGGGTGTCGCACAGCGCGAGCGCGCGGAAGAGACCCGGGTGGCGGCGATAGAGCTCGAAGGAGAGGTACCCGCCCATGGAGAGTCCGACCACGGCGACTCGGTCGACCCGGATGGCGCTGAGGAGCCCCGAGACCTGCTCCGCCAGGGCCTCCATGGTGGTGGGCTCGGGCCGGGGCTGGCTCTTCCCGAGCCCCGGGTAGTCCGGTGCCACCACCCGGTAGCGCGGAGACAGGGCGGCCACCTGTCGCGCCCACATCCCGGAGTGGAGCGGGAAGGCGTGCAGGAGGAGCACGACCTCCTTCCCGCGGCCCGTGTCCTGATAGTGAATCCTGGCGCCGCCGACGTCGCTCGTGGGCATGGCAACCTCCCCTCCCGACCCATCCATTATCGCTGCGCCGCCTTGGCTTTGACCACCGTGACCTGCGCGGTCGACCCGGGAATGCCGTCCCCCTGGAGGGGCTCGAGCCGCCCGCCCAGGCAGGCGGCCAGGAACGCCTCCGCGCGGGAGGTGAAATCGAGGGCATTCTCGGGGCGTGCGAAGCCGTGCCCCTCGTCCGGGTACAGGACGTAGGTCACGGCGCCGCCGCTCTTCGCGATGGCCGCCACGATCTGCTCCGACTCGGCGGGGCGGACGACCGGGTCGTTCGCCCCCTGGCCGATGAGGACGGGGACCTTGATGCTCGCCGCCGAGAAGAGCGGCGAGGCGTCTCTCAGGAGCTTCTCGTCCTTCCTCGGGTCGCCGATGCGCCGGTAGAGCTCGGCCAGGAGGGGAGCGGAGTAGGGCGGCAGGCTGGCGAGCAGGGTGAAGAGGTTCGAGGGGCCGACGAGGTCCACCGCGCAGCGGTACGCGTCCGGGGCGAAGGCCGCCCCGGCGAGCGCGGCGTACCCTCCGTAGGAGCCGCCCAGGATGGCCACCCGGGCGGAGTCGGCGGTGCCCTCCTTCGCCGCCCAGCGCACGGCGTCGGCGAGGTCGTCCTGCATCTTCCGCCCCCACTCCTTGTTGCCGGCGTTCTGGAACCTCTTCCCGTAGCCCGTCGACCCGCGGAAGTTCACCTGCAGGACGGCGTAGCCGCGGTTGGCGAGCCACTGGGCGTCGGCGTCGTACCCCCAGGCGTTCCGGGTCGCGGGGCCGCCGTGGACGAAGAGGACGAGGGGCAGCCCCTTCGGCGGCGCGCCCGGGGGGAGCGTGAGGTAGCCGTGGAGGACGAGCCCGTCCCGGGAGGCGAACTGGACGGGCTTCATCTCGGCGAGGGGCTGCCCCTCCAGCGCGGGCCGCTCCGAGAAGAGCAAGGTCCCTCGCTTCGAGGCGCGGTCCCAGGTGAAGTAGCGCCGCGGCCCCCGGTCCTCGGTGAACCCCACCACCCAGGTTCGATCGGCGCGGTCGCGGCCGAGGATGGAGAAGCTGCCCGGGGCGAGCTTGCGGATCCCCTCGAAGTCCGCCTTCACCGCGCTCTCCACCACCGACCAGGCCTGCCGGTCCCCGGGGAAGTCGACCGCCTCCACCGCGTGCCGGCGCCGGTGGAGGATCACCGCGCTGGCGTCGTAGTCGGGGCTCTCGACGATGACGTGCTCCTTGCCGGTGAGGAGGTCCTTCGACACCAGGCGCACGGTGTTCGCTCCCACCGACGAGAGGAGGTAGGCGCGCTTCCCGTCGGCGCTGAAGTCGACGAGCGAGGCGCGGTCGCCGAAGGGCACCTGGAGGAAGGGGGAGAAGGCGGCGCTCGGGCTCCGGCGGACGCGGATCTCGGTGCCGCCGTCCGGGGTGGCGGCCTCGGCGCCCCGCACCTCCATGTCGTCGGTCGCGATCCAGCGGACGACGTCTCCCGGGTTCTCGACCTGGAGGTCGACCTCGCCGGTCCGCATGTCGACGACGTGGACGTCGGAGACGCGCCGGTCGCGCAGGTTCAGGGCGACGAGGAGGCTGTCCGGCACCTTGGGACTCACCGAGACGATGGAGGCGCGCACCCCCTGGAACGGGGTGAGGTCGCGGACGTTGCCGGTCTCGAGGTCCGCGCCGAAGACGTGGAAGTTCTCGTCGCCGTCCGAGTCCTGCAGGTAGAGGAGCGTCCGGTCGTCCTCCGCCCACAGGTACTCGTGGATGCCCCGCCTCCTGTCGGCGGTGACCTTCCGCGGCTCCGTCTTCCCGAGCGGCTGTATCCACACCTGGAGCACGTTCTGCTCGTCGGGGGCGAGCCAGGCGAGCCGGGTGCCGTCCGGGGAGATCGAGGGCCGGGTCCGCTCCGGGTTGCCGAAGAGGACCTCGCGGGGGATGAGGGGCGGTGGGTTGGCCGGCTCGGCGGCGAGCGACTGCCCCGCCCGTCCCCCGAGGAGGAGGAAGGCAGTGAGGACCACAGCTCGTGCCGGGGCGCGAAGCATAGGAGTTCTTCCCCCGCCGAGGCCCCTCCTTGGCATCCACCTTACTTTCTCATTAGGCCCCGGTGGGAGACTAGTGTAGCCATTCGAGGCCCCGCGGCCCGGGGACGTCCCGGACGAGGGCTTCCTTCCACGAAGGGGACGGTCATCGGGATGAGAGGGCAGGCGGCAGCGGTGGGCACAGGGATCGGGTACTTCGACCGCTTCGGGGTGACCGAGCGGGTGCTGCGGGAGGCGCTCGCGGCGGCCCTCTCGCGCGGGGGCGACTTCGCGGACCTGTTCTTCCAGCACCGGGTGGAGAGCAACTTCGCCCTGGAGGACGGCGCCGTGAACCGCGCCCTCTCCTCGGTGGAGCTCGGCGTCGGGGTGCGGGTGGTGAAGGGCGACCAGACCGGTTACGGCTACACCGAGGACCTGTCCCTCGAGGCCATCCTCGACGCGGCCCGCACCGCCGCGGTCATCGCCGACGGGGCGGCGCGCGAGGCGCCCGCGAGGCTCCACCTCGAGCCGCGCCCCGCGGGCCGATACGCTCCGCGCACCCCCTGGGACGACGCGGGCTCGAGGACGAAGCTGCCGCTCCTCGAGCAGGTGAACGCCAGGCTCCTCGCCGCCGACCCGAGCGTTCGCAAGGTGAACGTCTACCTGCACGACGAGAGCGGCGCGGTCCTCGTCGCCGACTCGTCCGGGCGGGTGGTCGAGGATCTCCAGCCCATGACGCTGCTCGCCGCCTCGGTGCTGGCGGAGCGGGACGGCCGCCGCGAGCAGAACGGCTACAACATCGCCGGCCGGGCCGGCGTCGAGCTCTACACCCCGGAGCGGGTCGACCGGCTGGTGAAGGGCGCCTGGGAGCGCACCGCCATCCTCTTCGAGTCGGGCCAGCCGCCGGCGGGGGAGATGCCGGTGGTGCTGGCCGCCGGCTCGTCGGGGATCCTGCTCCACGAGGCCATCGGGCACGGGATGGAGGCGGACTTCAACCGCAAGGGGGTCTCCATCTACGCCGACAAGATGGGGAAGCCGGTGGCCGCGCCCTTCGTCTCCATCGTCGACGACGGCACCGAGCCCGGGGCGCGGGGCTCCATCCACGTGGACGACGAGGGGAACAGCGCCGGGCGCACCGTGCTCGTCGACAACGGCGTCCTCGCCTCCTACCTGCACGACTCCATCTCGGCGCGCCATTACAAGGTGGCGCCCACCGGGAACGGCCGGCGCGAGAGCTATCGCTACCCGCCCCTGCCGCGCATGCGCTCGACCTACATGCTGCCCGGCCCGCACGACCGCGACGAGATCCTGCGCTCGGTGAAGAGGGGCATCTACTGCCAGACCTTCTCGAACGGGCAGGTGCAGATCGGGGCCGGGGACTTCACCTTCTTCGTGAAGAACGGCTGGCTCATCGAGGACGGGAGGCTCACCCGTCCCATCAAGGACGTGAACCTCATCGGGAACGGGCCGAAGGTCCTGGAGAAGGTGGACATGGTGTCGAACGACCTCGCCATCGACGAGGGCGGCTGGACCTGCGGCAAGGACGGGCAGAGCGTGCCGGTGTCGCAGGGGCTGCCCACCGTGCGGGTGTCCTCGATGACGGTCGGCGGGAGGGGGTAGGCGATGTCCGGCTCCTTGGTCGACACCGCCCGGGAGGCGGTGAGGCTCGCCGTCTCCCACGGGGCGGCGGCGGCGGCGGCGGCGGTGTCCCGTGCCCGGCAGGTGGAGGTCGCCTGGCGCGACGGCAAGCTCGAGACCGTCACCGAGGCCACCACCCGCGGCCTCGGGCTCGACCTCTACGTGGACGGGCGCTACGCCTCGCTCTCCACGAGCGACCTGAGGCCGGAGGCGCTCGACCGCTTCATCGCCGAGGGGGTGGCGCTCACCCGCACCCTCGCCCCCGACCCGCACCGGCGCCTGCCCGACCCGGAGCTCTACCGCGGGCAGGCGAGGGTGGACCTCGAGCTCGCCGACCCGGCCATCCGCTCGCTCGACGCCGGCGCGCGCCGCCGGGTCGCCGAGGAGGTGGAGGCGGGGGCGCGCTCCGCGCCCGGCGCCGATCGAATCGTCTCGGTCTCCGCCAGCGTGGGCGACACCGAGGCGGAGCGCGCGCTCGTCGCCTCGAACGGCTTCGAGGGGGAGCGCACCGGGACCGACTCCGCCGTCTCGGCCGAGGTGAGCGTGCGCGACCCGGACGGCCGCAGGCCCGAGGACTGGGACGCGGCGAGCGCGCGCTTCCGCGCCGACCTCCCCCGCCCCTCCGCCGTCGGCCGCGGGGCGGCCGAGCGGGCGCTCGCGCGGGTCGGCTCCCGCAAGGGCGAGTCGGCGGTCTCCGCCCTGGCGGTCGACCCCCGCGCCGCCGGGCGGCTGGTGAGCGCGCTCTTCGCCCCGCTCGCCGCCTCCGCGCTGCAGCAGAAGCGCTCCTTCCTGGAGGGGCGCCTGGGCGCGGCGGTGGGGAGCGCTCACCTCGACGTGGGCGACGACCCGCTCGTCGTCCGCGGCCTCGGCTCCCGCCTCTGGGACGGGGAGGGGATCGCCGCTCGCCGCTTCCCGGTCTTCGAGCGGGGGGCGCTCAAGACCTTCTACGTGGATTGCTACTACGGCCGGAAGCTCGGGGTGGCCCCCACCACCGCGCGCGTCTCGAACCTGGCCTGGCGCCTCGGGGACGCGGGGCAGCAGGAGCTCCTGGCGCGGATGGGCGAGGGCGTCCTCGTCACCGGGTTCCTGGGCGGGAACTCGAACAGCACCACCGGCGACTTCTCGCTCGGGGTGCAGGGGTTCCGGGTCCGCGGCGGCCGCGTCGCCGAGCCGGTGGGCGAGATGAACGTCTCGGGCAACCACCTCGAGCTCTGGAAGCGGCTCGTGGCGGTCGGCAACGACCCCTACCCGTACTCCTCGCTCCGGACGCCGACCCTGGTGTTCGAGGGCGTGCAGCTGGCGGGGCTGTAGGTCACCCGTCCGCCTCCGCCGAGGCCCGCACCCGCCGCGGCGGCGGCATCTCGCTCAGGATCCGCACCTCGAGGACGCGGCTCGGGGCGCTCGCCTTCGCCTCCGACAGGCCGGTCGTGGCCCGCTCCGCCCCGGCCACCGCGCGGGCGAGCCATTCGGCCACCGCCGGCTCGGCGCTGAAGGACTCGCACACCGCCGCGAGCACCTCCATCGCCACCGCCCACTCGGCGGTGAGCTCGGAGGCCCCGAGCGTCTCGGAGGTGCGGACCATGCCGGAGGCTCCCTTCCAGGCGTCCTCGGGGGGCTCTCCCGCGGCCATGGCAGCGCCCGCCGAGGAGAAGAAGCTCGCCATCACCCCGTCGAGCAGCCCGGGGAAGACGCCGCTCCGCGAGGCGGCCCGGGCGAGCCGCCAGATGCGGAGGAGCTCTGCCGCCGACTGCTCCAGGATCCTCCCCGCCGCCTTGGTTCCCGCCGCCACGTCACGCCTCCCCGAGGAGCCAGGCCCAGGCCGCCTGGGCGGCGCGCTGGAGGGCCGGCAGGTCCTCCAGGAAGAGATGGGTGGCGCCCGCCACCACCCACAGCCGGCTCGGTCCCCGCCAGCGGGCGAGGAGCGGGCGGACGTCGTCCGGCGCCCCGAACTCGTCGTTCTCTGCCTGTACTGCGGCGACGGGCTTCGCGCACGGCTGGGAGAGGTCGGGCCGGAGGTGGAGCGCCAGGCCCGCGGCGAGCACCCCCGCTGCCTCGGGGCCGGCGCATCCGGCCCGGAGCGCCACCGAGGCGCCGAAGGACATGCCCCCGGCGACGAGCGGCAGGCCGGGGTGGCGCGAGCCGAGCCAGGCGAGGGCCGCGCGGGCGTCCTCGGCCTCGCCCGCGCCCCCGGCGTGCGAGCCCGCCGAGAGCCCCACCCCGCGGAAGTTCATCCGCAAGGTCGCTCCCCCCTGGGCGCGGGCCGCCTTCGCGATCTGGTAGGTGGCGTGGTTGTGCATGGTGCCGCCGAAGAGAGGATGGGGGTGGAGGACCAGTGCGGCGAAGCGGGGGGCGGAGGGCGGCTCCTCGTGGAGCGCCTCGATCCTGCCCGCAGGGCCCTCGAGGTCGAGCCGCACGGGGGGGTTCATACCGCGGCCCGGGCCCGCGGTGGGGGCCCGCGCCCCCGAGAAACCCACGAGGGGCGGACCCGCTATCGCCGCAGCCGGCCGAGGGTCTGGCGCAGCGCCGCGAAGAGCCGGATCTCTCTGCGGTGGAGGACGAGCTCCGCCGCGGCGAAGGCGATGTAGGCCCAGGCGACGAACACGTGGGATCGGACCGCCGAGAGGTGGAAGCCCCCGGAGCCGTACTCGGGGACGTCGATGGGCCCCTGGTAGAAGAACTGCAGCAGGAAGAGGGCGATCATCACGTTCGCGTTGCCGCGGGTGAAGCGGAGCTTCGCCAGGCAGGCCACCCCGTAGAGGGTGGTGGCGAAGGAGAGGAAGAGCTCCACCCGGTGCAGGTCGTCCATGGGGAGCGAGAGCGCCCCTCCGGCGGAGAGCGCGAAGGCCACCGGGACCATGGCGACGAGCGCGGTGTACTGGTTCACCGTGGACGAGATGAGGTTCAAGAGCGCCATGGGCGCGAGCTTCACCGTGCGCGACCAGTAGACGGCGGTGACCTTCTCCGGGAACTCGGTGAGGAAGGGCGCCACCCACTGGACGAAGGCGAACTGGGAGACGCCGATGGCGAGCGCCACGTCCTTCATCGCGTCCAGGAAGGGGCCGGCGACCGCCCACATGACCACTCCCCCGAGGGCGAAGAGCCCGAGGATGAAGGCCGAGCGCCGGCGGGGGGGCTGGGTAGTGGCGAGCATGCGCGCCGGGGCGATGAGCTCGTCGATCTCCTCCTCCTCCTCGGCGGGGAGGCGGTGGAGGACGAAGAGGTAGAGGAAGAAGCCGCCGCCCAGGACCGCGGAGTCGACGAGCCCGAGCGAGCGCTTCGCCAGGATGACGAGGTACCAGCAGGAGGCGAGCAGGAGCGCCGCCACCTCCACCACGTGCTCGGGCCGGAGCTCGATGGCCCGGAGCGGGCCGCGCCCCTTCTTGCGGTGGTAGATGTCGGTCACCAGGAAGACGAGGGGCCAGCCGAAGCCGGTGAGGAGGCGGTTCGAGCCGGTGGCGTTGGCGAAGACCAGGTCCACCCGGCCGTCCTTCCCCGCCTGCCAGGCGATGACCGCCTCCACCATGAACTCCGGGACCACCTGCAGGAGCGCGATGACCGCCACCGCCAGCCCCTGGGAGACGAAGAACTGCGCGGCCTCGGCGCCCCAGGAGATGAGGAGCGCCGCCGCGATCACCGCCAGGAAGCAGAGGGCGGCGGCGAGGGCGGAGGGGATGTGGAATCGCACCGCCGCCGAGGAGGCGGCGGTGAGGAGGACGAGCCCGAGGATGAGGGCGCCGGCGCGCCTGCGCTGCTCGACCTGCACGCGGGTTGCGTACCACGCGTGGGGGCCGCGTGAAAGCGAGAAGGGTGGTATTTCTTCCTCTCGATGGAGGTATCGGCCGCGATCGCGGAGCCCCTCGCCCTGGCGGCGATCGGACTGCTGGTGATCCGGGCGACGGCGGCCTCCTTCGAAGCGGCGCTCGCCGCCCTCGGCTCGCCGCGGGCCGAGGTGCTTGCCGGCGCGCCCGGCGCCGGGCGGCGCGCCCGTGCTCTCGGCCGGCTCACCGCCCAGCCGGAGCGCACCGCCGCCACCATGCGGCTCCTCGTGGCGCTCGTCTCGCTCGGCGCCGGGGCGCTGCTGGCGGTGGTGGGGGGGGCGCTCGCGCCCGGCTGGAGGGCACCGGGGATGGCGCTGGCGGTGCTCTTCGGCGCGCTCTTCACCGTGGCGCTCGCCGCCGCCGGCCGACGCCTGGGGGCGCGGCACGCGGAGCCGGTGGC